>Ga0070661_100000229_pt1 | contig 46608 bp, 41 predicted proteins | sample KBSC43metaG_FD_64663 | JGI IMG/M metagenome (GOLD analysis project Ga0070661, IMG submission 64663) | Corn rhizosphere microbial communities from Kellogg Biological Station, Michigan, USA - KBS C4-3 metaG | ecosystem: Host-associated > Plants > Roots > Rhizosphere > Soil ... | reverse complement strand
GAGCTGCGACGGCAGCAGCAGGATCAGCAATGGAAGAGCGGCAAGGCCGGCGAGGTGCCCGGGGTCGAGCCTGGCTCGGCGGACGAGCCTGCAGAGGAGGGTGCGGTGCGGGAGGCGCTGCGGGTGGAGATCCTCGGGCAGCGTGATGAGACGCCGGCCGAGGCAAGTGCCCGTTCAGGGCCCGGTGTGGGGTTGTTCCCGGCGCTGTTGTGGGTGCTGGCTTTCATCGGCCTGGGCATCGCGAGTGCGCAGGACGCAGGCGCGCGGCTCGTCTGGCTGGTGCCCGCCGGCGGGCTTGCATTGTTCGTGTCCTGGTGGGTCTTTGTGCGGCGGCGAACGCCGGTCCCGGGCAAGGTGAACCGAGTGCGCGGTCACATCGCGGCGATCACGCTGCCGGGGCAGGGCGGCGCCGGGGTCGGCCTCGTGCGATGGTTCGTCGGGGACAAGTTCCCGCTCGAGCTGCCTCACCACTGGCGTTCGCGCTGGGCCACACCGCCCGAAGGGCCGGTGGACGTGGAAATGCGGGTCGATGGCCATACCGCGGTGCGGTTCGGCCGAGGTTTGTCGATCGACGAGGAGGTGACGCGGTTCAAGCCCGTCTACTGGGGGCGCCACTTCGTGCTCGCGTGCATCGGCGCGTTGGCGCTGGCGGTGTTGCCGCTGTGGGCCGACGGCGTGCGCAATGACCTCGTGCTCACGGCCGCATGGTTGCGCCATGGTGATGCCCTCTCGTTCGACCAGCCCGACCGCCTGAAGGACCAGGTGCCGGCGATGGGCACGCCGGTGCGCCTGTCCGGGCAGGCGCAGTGCGATTGGCGTGCCGACGCAGCCCCTCCGCGCATCGATTGCACGAAGCTTCGATGGGGCAGCATCGACCAGGCCGCGGCCCGCATCGACGTCGACGACATCACGCGGCAGCTGCACGGCGGCGATTTCCTCCGCGCGCGCACCGATCCCCGGGTCAACCTGCTGCTGCAGCTGCAGCTCATGGGGAGCGGTGATCCGTTGGCCCGCTATTCGGCGGCGGCCGACGCGCCGAAGGTCGTCCATGGCCTCGCACAGCTCGTGCATACCGTCGATGCCGCCTGCACTTCGGCGTCGAATGCGTGCGACACCTTGCGCCGCAGCGTCGTCGACGGGCTGACCAGCGCCGGCGAATCTGTTCCCCAGGATTGGGCCGGCTGGGCAAAGCAGGCCGCCAATGGTGAACTCACCGGCGATCGCGACATCGTCTTGATGAACGCAAGCGCTGTGTCCAGCATTCTGCAAGCCGGGCGGGCCGTGGCTGAGCTTCGGGCCGGCGCGCTGGTCACGACCGCGCTGGCCGCACGGCACGCCGCGGACCGCGGCGGCGTCGTGCTCGACGTGTTGCCTGGGCAGGGCACCCGGTTGCCGCAGGCGCCGGAGCAATCCGATGCGCTCGCCTTCATCGATCAGCTCAACAATGAACCTTCACAACAGCCGTTCGCCGTAGAGGGCCTGCTCGTCGCCTCGTCCCAGGATCCGGGCGGCGTTCCGGTGCTGCAGATCGATGCCCTGCGTCATCTCGGCGACCCCTGGCCATCGGTGATGCGTGCCGGATGGCTCGCGCTGGGCCTGATGCTGCTGTGCGGTCACGGCGTGCTGTTCGGCGTGCGACTGCGCGCGGCCCGCGCCCGTGCCAGGGCGCTGGAGGCGTTCATCGACCAGCGCCTGTCGAAGGCCGCATTCATCGCCTGACGTTCCGGCTTTCACCGGACCGTCGGAGAGCGGGGGCTCACACCCGCTCGACGATCACCGCGATCCCCTGGCCCACGCCGATGCACATGGTGCACAGTGCGTAGCGGCCGCCGGTGCGGTGCAGCTGGTTGACCGCCGTGGTGACCAGGCGCGCGCCGCTCGCGCCCAGCGGGTGGCCGAGGGCGATGGCGCCACCGTTCGGATTCACCCGGGCATCGTCGTCCTGCAGGCCCAGGTCGCGGAGCACGGCCAGGCCTTGCGCCGCAAAGGCCTCGTTCAGTTCGATCACATCCATCTGAGCGAGCGTGAGGCCGGTCAGTGCCAGCACCTTGCGGGTGGCAGGCGCCGGGCCCATGCCCATGATGCGCGGGGCCACGCCGGCGGCCGCCATGCCCACCACGCGGGCGCGCGGCGTCAGCCCGTGTTTCGCCGCCCCCGATTCACTCGCCAGCAGCAAGGCACACGCCCCGTCGTTGACACCCGAAGCGTTGCCCGCGGTCACGGTGCCGTCGGGACGCACCACGCCCTTGAGCCTGGCGAGCACCTCGAGGCTGGTCTCGCGCGGGTGCTCGTCCTTGGTCACCACGATCGGAGCACCCTTCTTCTGTGCGACGGTCACCGGGGTGATTTCGGCATCGAAGAAGCCGGCCTGCTGGGCCGCCACGGCCTTGAGCTGGCTGGCGAGCGCCATCCGGTCCTGCGACGCACGGTCGATCTTGTAGTCGGTGGCCACGTTCTCGGCCGTCTCCGGCATCGAATCGACGCCGTACTGTTCCTTCATCAGTTTGTTGACGAAGCGCCAGCCGATGGTGGTGTCGTACACCGCGTTGTGTCGGCTGAAGGCGGATTCGGCCTTCGGCATCACGAACGGCGCACGGCTCATGCTCTCCACGCCCCCGGCCAGCATCAGTTGTGCTTCGCCGCTCCTGATGGCACGGGCCGCAGTGCCCAGGGCGTCCATGCCTGATCCGCACAACCGGTTCACGGTGGACCCCGGGAGCTCCACGGGCAGGCCGGCCAGCAGGCTCGACATGCGGGCGACGTTGCGGTTGTCTTCCCCGGCCTGGTTGGCGCATCCGAAGATCACGTCGGTGATCGCGGCCCAATCGACCTTCGGGTTGCGGGCCATCAGGGCTTTCAATGGAATGGCGCCGAGGTCGTCCGCGCGCACGGAAGACAGGGCGCCGCCGTAGCGGCCGAAAGGCGTGCGGATGGCGTCGCAGATGAAGGCATGGGACATGGCTGGCTCCGGGTAATCGATCTGAAATGTGGGCGGCGCTGCAAAGGCCGTGAGCCATCGAGTGACGGCAGGCGGCGCCTTCCGGGCGCGGCACGATGCAGTGGCGGGGGTGTTGCTGAAATGAAGTCTAGATCGGAGGAAACGCCAATTTCGTCACCTTGGTGACACCGCCCGGCGCGAGCAGGCTGGACAAACCGGAATCAGGAATGCAAATTTCTTCACGCGACCCTGTTTCATCCAGCGAACCGCCGGCCGGCCAGGAGGCTCCGGCTCGCTTTCCTGTGCGTCATTTCCCCTGTCATTTGTGTCAGGTGCGTCAATCATCAGCTCGACATAACCTCAAGTCGGACGGCGATGCCGCCGATAAGGTCTTACGTGCCGCGCCCCGGGGCCGGTCTCAGCGGTCCACGGTATGAAAGACGCCTTGCCCACATCACTGATCGAGGTACAAAAGCTCCGTGTCGGGATGTTCATCCATCTCGATGTCGGCTGGATCGCCCATCCGTTTCCGCTGAGCAGTTTCAAGATTTCCTCAGTGGATCAGATCGCCACCATCCGGGGCCTGGGCAAGCCGCAGATCCGCTGGTGCCCGGACAAGAGCGATCCGCCACCCGCGGACACGGCCCCCGATGTGGCCGCGTCGCCCGTCCAGGCCACCGAAGCTGCGCCAGAGACCCCCCAGGCGGCACAGGCTCGCCATCACCGTGAGGCCCTGGCCGCCTCCCGGTCGCGGCTGTTGTTGTGTGAACGCCAGTTCGCCGAAGCCACGCGTTCCTGCCGCCAGGCGGCCGAACTCGTGGCCAGCCAGCCCGAGCGCGCCCGAGAGCAGACAGAAGCGCTCACTCGCGCCATCGTCGACAAGATGCTCGGCGAGCAGGAGATGTGCATCCGGCTGCTCACGGATGGCGCGGGCGACAAGGCGTCGCACCACGCCGTCAATGTCAGCATCATCTCGCTGCTGATGGGCCGCACGTTCGGGCTCTCGGATTCGGAGATGATGGACCTGGGTGTCGGGGCACTGATGCACGACGTGGGCAAGCTCGAACTGCCCGAGCGGGTTCGCCACCGCGAGGAGAACTTCACGGTCGCCGAAACCCAGTTCTATCAGGAGCATGTGACGCACGGGGTGGCGCAGGCACGCCGGATGGGGCTGCAGCCTGGGGCCGCGCTCGTGATCGCGCAGCACCATGAGCATGCGGACGGCAGCGGCTTCCCGCTCAGGCTCAACAGCGACCGCATGACCATCGCGTCGCGCATCGTGGCGCTCGTCAACCGCTATGACAACATGTGCAACCCGCATGTGCCTTCGCGCGCGTTGACACCTCACGAGGCGCTGTCGCTGTTGTTTGCACAGGGCAAGAACCGCTACGACACGGCGATCCTCGGCGCATTCATCCGCATGATGGGGGTGTACCCGCCGGGTTCCGCCGTGCAACTCACCGACGACCGCTACGCGCTGGTGATGTCCGTCAATTCGAGTCGGCCGCTCAAGCCCACCGTGCTGGTCCATGACCCGAAGGTGCCTCGCGGCGAGGCGCTGCCGCTCAGCCTCGAGAACAATACGCGCCTGGGCATCCGCCGCAGCCTCAAGCCGCAGCAATTGCCGGGCGAGACGCTCGCGTACTTGTCGCCGCGGCCCCGCATTTCCTACTATTTCGAACCGCAGGTCGAGCCGGAGGACATGGTCTCATGACGGCGCCCGACGTGCGGGGCGCATGGTCGGTGTTGATCGAGGGATTCCTCGATGCGGTATGGCTGGTGGATGCCACCACCTTGCGCATCGTCGCGGCCAATGCCGCCGCCGGCACCTTGCTGGGAACGGACCCCGCCATGCTGGTCTCGCGCGCAGCCGCCGAGCTGAGCGCCACGCCGGAGGATCTCGCGTTCTGGCAGGGCGTGGACGAGGGCTGGCACGATGCCATCGTCTCCGAATCCCTCGTTCGCCGCTTCAACGGGTCGGTCGTGCCGGTCACGCGGCGCGTGAACCGGGTACACATCGAAGACGCCTCGGTCTATGTGGTGGTTTTCCACGACCGCAGCGCCCACCAGGCCACCCAGGATGAACTGGAACACCGCCTCGCGGAACTGCGGGCCACGCTGGAATCCACGGCCGACGGCATCCTGGTGACCGATCTGGCCGGGAGCATCCGCGGGTTCAACCGGCGGTTCGCCGCGCTGTGGAACCTGCCCGAAGAACTGCTGACCCAGCGTGACGACGCGGCCGTGCAGGCATGGATGCGCCGCAGCGTGCTCGACGGCCCTGATTACGATCGGCGCCTTGCCGCCATCCAGGATGCCACGCTGCTGCAGACCAGCGATGTCATCTCCCTGCATTCGGGCAAAGTGATCGAGCGCGTGACCTTGCCCCAGTGCAGCCGGGGCCAGCCCATCGGGCGCGTCTTCTCCTTCCGTGACATCACCGAAAAACTGGCGGCCAGTCAGCGCATCGAAGAGCTGAGCCAGACGGACCCGCTCACCGGTTTGCCGAACCGCCGCTTGCTGGCCGACCGGGTGGAGTTCGCGCTCGCGATGTCGCAGCGCAACGGCCATCCGTTCGCACTGATGGTGGTCAACCTCGACCGTTTCAAGCACATCAACGACACCTTCGGCCTGGGCTTCGGCGACCGCGTGCTGCTCGAGGTGACCGAGCGCATCAAGGGTTCGCTGCGCAGCCTCGACACCGTGGCGCGCCTGGGAAGCGATGAGTTCGTGCTGCTCGTGCACAAGACCGATGCCCCTGGCGCCGAAGCCACGGCCCGGCGGGTGATCGAGGCGATGTCGCAGCCGTTCCGTCTCGATGGTGTCGAGTTCACGGTGACCTGCAGCATCGGCGTGGCGATGTGCCCGAACGACGGTGACAACCTCGACGAACTGATGCGTCACGCCGATGCCGCAATGCATCGCGTCAAGGAGCTGGGCCGCGCGAGCTTTCGCTTCCACCAGCCTCAGGCGGACGCTGCGCCACGCGCGCAGATGCAGCTTGACCATGCGATGCGCCAGGCGCTCGTCAGCGGCCATTTCCGCCTGTGCTACCAGCCCCAGGTCGACCTGGGCACCGGCAACGTGACGGGCACGGAAGCGCTGATCCGCTGGCGCGACCCGGTGCTCGGTGAAGTGTCTCCCGGCGAGTTCATTCCCGTGGCGGAGGAGAGCGGGTTCATCATCGCCATCGGCGACTGGGTGCTCGCCCAGGCCGTCAAGCAGGCGGCCGCATGGCGCGCGGACGGGTGGGACATGCCGGTGTCGATCAACGTGTCGGCGCTGCAGTTCCAGCAGGCCGAATTCATCGAACGCGTGTCGGCGATGCTCAAGGCGGCCGGCCTGCCACCGCGCCTTCTCGAACTCGAGTTGACCGAATCCATCCTGATCCATGATGCTGACGATGCCCTGCACCGGCTCAAGGCATTGAAGCAATTGGGCGTGATGCTGGCCATCGACGACTTCGGCACCGGTTACTCGAGCCTGGCCTACCTGAAGCGGTTTCCGATCGACAGGCTGAAGATCGACCGCAGTTTCGTGCGCAGCCTGCCGGGTGACAGCAGCGACGTGGCCATCGTCAATGCCATCGTGCAACTGGCGCGGGCGATGCACCTTCGCGTGATCGCCGAAGGCGTCGAGACGGAGCCGCAGCGCCGATTCCTGCTGGATGCAGGCTGCCATGAGTTCCAGGGGTTCCTGTTCTCGCCGGCGCTCGACGTGCAGGCGTTCGAGCAGCGCCTGGGCCGTCCCGAATCCCTCGTGCAGTCGATCGTGCGCCTCGCCAAGGGCTGACAGGCCTCCTCCCACTCATCCCTGGCGTCGACTGCAGTTCCGTCGGCCGGGCACAATCGGACTTCGTCCCACCCGTGGAGGTTGCACCGTGTTGTACAAGTTCAGATCCAAGGCCGGAAGCGACGTCATCATGATGGGCCCGAACGGGGATGAGGTGCTCCGCCTGATCGGCAAGGGGCCTGCACCGAAGGGCATCATCGAACCCGAGGCCATGCCGGCCGCGATCGCCGCCATCGAGCACGCAGTGGCGGCCGACGAGGCCGCCCGTGCCCAGCAGGAAGCCGAGGCGCAGGCCGACGGCAAGACCCTGGAGCCCCGCGAAGGCGTCACGCTGCGCCAGCGGGCGTGGCCGCTCATCGAGATGATGAGGCGTGCCCAACCGGCTGGCCACGACATCGTCTGGGGCGTCTGACAGACGCCGGCCGATCACAGGAGTGAATCACCATGGAACTTCGCAGCGACGATTTCAATGATGGCGAGCGGCTGCCCGTCCGCTTCGCCGCCGGGCGGCCCGACGGCTCCGGCCGCGCCGTGTTCTCGGACAACGTGAATCCGCATCTCGCCTGGTCCGATGTGCCCGATGGCACGCGGTCTTTCGTGCTGATCTGCCACGACCCCGACGTGCCGAGCCGAGGCGACGATGTGAACCAGCCGAAGCGGGAGGTGCCCGCCGACCTGCCTCGGGTCGACTTCTTTCACTGGACGATGGTCGACCTGCCGGGCACCCTGCGTGAAATCGCGCGCGGGGAGTTCAGCGATGGTTTCATGCCCAGGGGCAAACCCGGCCCGGCCACCTTGCACGGCGCGCGGCACGGGCTCAACGACTTCACGGGTTGGTTTGCCACCGATCCGACCCTGGGGGGGCACTACTTCGGCTATGACGGGCCGTTTCCGCCGTTCAACGATGCGATCGAGCACCGTTATGTGTTCACGCTGTACGCGCTGTCGGTGCGCAAGCTGGCCGTCGAAGGCAACTTCACCGGCCCGCAGGCGCGCGCCGCCATGAGCCCCCATGTGATCGGCGAGGCCGCCATCACTGCCACCTACACACTGAATCCCCGCCTGCTGTGAATGCCACCCGCATCTTGGCCATCCGCCACGGAGAAACCGCCTGGAACGTGGACACCCGCATCCAGGGGCAGCTCGACATCCCCCTGAACGCCACGGGGCGCTGGCAGGCCGCGCAGGTGGCGCGCGCACTGGCCGATGAGGAGCTCTGCGCCATCTATACGAGCGATCTGGCGCGCGCCCATGAAACGGCTGAGGCCCTGGGTCGCAGCGTGGGCCTGCCCCTCATCAAGGACGTGGGCCTGCGCGAGCGGGCTTTCGGGGTGTTCCAGGGGCGCACGTTCAACGAAATCGAGGCCGAATGGCCTGAGGCCGCGACCCGCTGGCGCAAGCGCGATCCGAACTTCGGCCCTGACGGTGGCGAGGCACTGCAGGCGTTCTATGACCGCTGCGTGGCCACGGTGACGCGCCTGGCCGCAGCCCATCCCGGTGAAACCATCGCGTTCGTGGCACACGGCGGCGTGATGGATTGCCTCTACCGCCTGGCCACCCGCATCGACCTGCAGGCCCCGAGGTCATGGCTGCTCGGCAACGCCAGCATCAACCGGCTGCTGTATACGCCTGAAGGCTTCACCCTGATTGGCTGGAGCGACACGAACCATCTGGATGGCGCAGGGCGCGACGAGACGAACGACCCGGGCGATCGCGTGGGGCACGCAGCGTAGGGAGGCCCCCCAGTCGCTTCGCTCCTGCCCCCGAGGGGCGACCCCGGGTCGGCCGGCAGAGCCGGCCTCGCGGGTGGCTTGATGTGCGGCTTCGCTGCGCTTGCCTGCCTGTCGCACGCGGTTCGGGGCGTTGCTCGCTTTGCTCGCTCGCCCACTCTTCTGTCACACCGGCTTTCGGCAGGGCGACAAGGCGGTGCTCGGCGACGTGAAGCGGGCCGAGGCACGTTGGCACGGTGGTGTCTGGAGACGGACGATCGTGATTTTTATTCGGTCGGCTTTCCGCCGTCGTCGTGCAGGCGGCGGCCGGGCCGGGCGAACAGCCTGAAGGTGTTGCGCCCAGCGGTCTTGGCCTCGTACAGGCTTGAGTCTGCCGCGGCGAGCAGGTCTTCTGGTGTGGCGTCACAGTCTTCATGGAAGGCCACGCCTACGCTGGTGGTGATGGAGATCGTGCGGTCGCCCACCCGGAACGGCTCGCGCATCGCTGTCACGATCTTCCCGGCCACATGCTCGGCTTCGTCGTCCGCCGAGAGGCCCTCCAGGATGACCACGAACTCGTCGCCGGCCAGCCGCGCCACCGTGTCGGTGCCGCGCACCGAATGCTTGAGCCGCTTCCCGAATTCCACCAGCACCGCGTCGCCGGTGGCATGGCCCAGGGTGTCGTTGATCGATTTGAAGTGGTCCACGTCCAGGAACATCAGCGCGAGCCCGGTGCGGTTGCGCCGGGCTCGCGTCAGCACCTCTGGCAGCCGCTCATCGAATTGGCGGCGGTTGGGCAGGCCGGTGAGCTGGTCGTGGCGCGCCATCTCCGACAGCCGTCGCTCCACCTCTTTGGCGGCGGTGATGTCGGTGGCCACCGAGTAGAAGCCCATCACCCGGCCCTCAGGGTCGAGGTCGGGCACGTAGTTCTGTTGGTAGTAGCGCGTCTGGCCGTCGATCTGCAGCTGCATCTCGAAGGTGACACGCTGGCCGCGCAACACCGCGGCCACATGCTCTCCCACCTGGGCCATGTACTCGGGGCCGCGAGATTCCGCCATGGTCCGGCCCAACAGCTCGGCAGGGTCCAGCCCCAGCAGGGACTTGTAGTGCGCGTTGGCAAACAGGTAGCGCTCCCTGGTGTCGTGTTGCGCAATCAAGGCCGGAACGTTGTCCGTGATGGCGCGCAGCCGCTGCTTCACCGCGAGCGTGCGTTGCTGTTCGGCCATCACCTGGGACAGCAGCGGCCGCACACGCGCCAGCAGCGCTGCGGTGCCCAACCCCACCAGTGCCAGGAGCAGCACGGTCAGCTGGTTCACGCGTGCCTTGAGCGGCGCATACAGCGTGTCGACGTCGGTCTTGACCACCAGCCCGAGCCCCAGGCCTTGCAGCGGCGTATAGCCGGCGACCACGGGGATGCCGCGCAGGTCCTTCGTGATCAACACGCCTGTTTCACCCAGCAGCGCCCGGTTGATCGGCAGACGCGGCCGGCCCTGCGCGTCGTACATCGGCACATGGAAAGGCTGCGGGTAGAAGCGGGTGGGCGCGCACAAGGCCGCCTGGCCCTGCAGGCCGCACACCAATGCATCGGAGGATTCGTCCGTGGCGCGCAGCGCCGCGAGCAGCCGGTCGAAGGACTGCAGCCGCTGCTCGCTGACGATGCGGCCCACCACATTGCCGTTCCACTGCACCGGCGCCTCGGCATGCAGCACATAGCCCTGCTCCCAGCGCAGATCGGCCTGCATTCCCGGCAGCTGCAACGGGTGCACGATGGCACCCTGCTTCTCGGTCAGCCTGCCCACCTGCACGACGCGTTGCCCCTGGCGGTCCTGCACTTCCGCACCGCTGAACCCGGCCCCTACGAAGCCGGCGGCCAGTTGCGAGAGCAGCTGGGCGGCGGGTGCGTCGTCGGGGTGTTGCCCAAGCTGGCCCAGCAGGTTCTCCACGGCGTGGTTTCCCGAGATCGAGCGGGTGAACGCGAGGCCGTTCTTCAATGTCTCGGCGATCGCGTCCGCATTGGTGCGGGTGGTGAGCAGCATCGTCTGCCGGACCGATTTCTCGAATGTCTCGCGCATCACGACAAAGCCGGCAATGCCGGCGCTCAGGGACGCAAGCGTGAGCACGATCACCGCACGCTCCGTGATGCGGCGCTGCAGCCGGTGGGGAGTGTGTTCGCTGTGCGGGTTCAGGCGGTCACGCAGGTGCCACAGTGCAGCGGCCAGCGTCAGCAGGCCGAAGGCGGTGGGCGGCAGCAACCGGTTGAAGCTTGCGAGCCGGTACAGCATCTCGAGCCCGAGCAGGTGGCCAACGATGCCGGCGCCCGCGACCAGCCCCATCGTCAACAGCGCAATGTTGAACGCCGCCAGACGTGCAACGGCGGGCGCTTCTCGTGCGAGCAGCACTGCAACGCCGGCCGAGATGAAACCGAGGCATGCGTTGGGTGACACGCGGCCGGGGTGAGGCGTCTGTTCGGTGGGCGGCGTGGGGACGCGCACGAAGTCCAGCCCGAGCGAAATGCCGAAGACCGACTGGGACAGGATCAGCGCCGGGTACGCGACGAGCACTGCCCCGCCGATCAACACGAGCCGGTCGCGCACCGTGCCCGTCTGCGGCTCCACCGCGAGCGCCATGGTGCACAACCCGCCCGGCAGCAGCATCACCGGGGTGTTCAGTCCGATCCGGCCCATGCCGATGGCCAGCAGGACCGGTCCGTCGATCTGCAGCGCCCAGCTCACCGCCTGGGCCGCGCCGAACAGCGCCACGAGGGCGCCGATCACGAACGGCCAGGTGAAACGGCGACCGTCCATCAGGCCGCGAGGCGCAGGCAGCGCTCGACGGCGCAATGTGCAGCGCGGGACAGGGTTGCGCGCCCTTGGCACAGTGCCTTCCAAAGCCCGCACGTCGCTTGGCTGGCCCCCTTGTGCCGCACCGGCCGCAATTCTTGATATCCCTCGGTGTGCCGTTCGGCCCGGTGCTTCAGCGCGAAGCGGTCGAACTGTCGAGGGGGGATTGGTTTCAGGAGAGGTCGAGCTTGCCTGTTGCTGGACACGTTGCGAGTTCCTGGCGGTTCTGGGTTGGCGCTCTGCGATTTTTCCCAAACAACCAGCGTTCGTAATACGGTTCTCGGCGGTTTGCCCAAATAGTTCCCAACATGGGTGGACTTTTGCGGGGAAGGTCCGACCCGTCCGACTGCCCGGGCGGGCTTCCCCTGGAACAAGCCTCCCGGCAGGCGATCACTTTCCCACGACGTTCGATCGGAAGTCAGCGCAACGCGTGAAGGCGGTGGACCCCAAGCAAGGCGAGAGGAGACCTACCACGCCACCCGAAGGCTTTCCACACCACGCAGCGTGTTTCGCCGGTGCCATTCGAGACGGTCGATGCCCACGATTTCGAGCTGGGGCGCTCTCTCGATCAACACCTTGAGGGCTGTCTCGATTTCGATCCAGGCAAGCCGCGCCCCGATGCAGTGGTGGATGCCGCCGCCGAACGTCAGGAGCTTGGGTTTGTGCACATCCTTGGCCAGGCGCAATTGCCCTGCATGATCGAACGCATCCGGGTCGTGGTTGGCCGAGCCGAGAAACACATACACCATGTCTCCCTTCGCAACGTGGGTTCCGCCGATCTCCATGTCTTCCAGTGCTGCGCGTCCCGTCAGTTGCACCGATCCATCGTAGCGAAGGCATTCGTACACCACTTCGTACAGTGTGTATTCGTTGCGCAAGACCTTCGCCAGCTCCGTGGGGTGCCTGTGAAGCGCAATGAGGGCATTGCCGATCATGTGGGACGTCGTCTCGTGTCCCGCAAAGAACAGCATGACGATGTTGGCGACGATTTCATCGTCCGTCAGCCGGGTGCCGTTCTCCTCGACCAGCAACAAGAGCGAGATCAAGTCATCGCTGGGCTTCTTCCTGCGCTCGCGGAGGATTTCAAGGAAGTAGTGCTCCAACCGGTGAGCGGCGGCATTGGCCGCAGTGATCTGCGCGTCGGACATGGGGGCGAGCTCGAAGGTGAAGGCCAGGGCGTGCACCGCCTCGCTGAACATCGCGACATCCCGGTAGGGCACGTCGAGGAGCTTGCAAATGATCCGCAGGGACAGCGGGATGGCATAGTCCTTCATCACATCCATGCCACCGGACGAAGCCTGGCGGTCGAAAAGTTCTTCCGCGATCTCCTGCGTGATGGCATTGAACTTCTCCATCTGGGCCGCATTGAATGCGCGCATCAACAGGCCGCGGATCCGCGTGTGTTCCGGCGGGTTGATCAGCAGCATCATGCGGGAGAAGGTCTGGAAGACATCCGCCTTGGCTCGCTCCTCGCCATAGCGCAGCCTCACACCCTCGAGGTACGCGCGCCCCATTCTCCGGTCCTTCAGGATGCACTCGATGGTGGCATGCCGGCCGCTGGCCCAGATCTTCGGCGCCAGGGGCACCAATTCGCCTTCGGCCCTCAGCCTGGCATAGGTGGGATAGGGGTTTGTGTAGAACTCGCTCGTGGAAAAGTCGCTCATCTTCATGGTGGTCCGTCCCTTTTCTCGAATGATGAATGGCAGCGGATGTGCATTTTGCTGAAGCAGAGGATCGTGGTGTCTCTGCCGTGTGCAATCCGTCGGCCGAGGGATGTGCCGGACCCAAGAGCAGGATGTCATGCACGAATCAACCTGGCCCGTGCTGACCGAGGTTCAGGTGCTGTCTGCCGCCCAGGGCAGGCGCACCACGGCATCGAGCCCCAACAGCACGCCGTCGCGGTACCGGTTGTCCAGCGCGATGCTGCCGCCCATGCGTTGAGAGACCTCGCGGCAGATCGCCAGGCCCAGGCCGCTGCCCTCGTTGGGGTGCCCGGTGCGAAACGGTTCGAACAGGTGCGCGCGTTGGGTGGCCGACAGGCCGGGGCCTTCGTCGCGCACGCACAGCACGGCGTGTTGGTCGTCACGGCGCACATGCAAGCTCACGGCCGCCCGGGCCGGGGTTTCCCGGATGGCGTTGTGCAGCAGGTTGCGGGTGAGCTCGCGCAACATCCATTCGTGGCCCACCACTGGCACCGGCGAGTCGGCCTGAAGTTCGAATGCCAGGTCCTTGTCGCCCATCAGCGGCGACAGATCGAGCGCCACCTCGCGTGCCACCTCGGACAGGTCCACGGTCGAGGGCGGATCCTGTTCGTGGACCTGCTCCACCTTGGCGAGCGCGAGCATCTGGTTGGCGAGCCGGATGGCGCGGTCGACCGTGGCGTGCATTTGCGCCAGCGTAGGGATGGCCTCGGCATCACCGGACAAGCCGTTCTGGGCCTGCAGCTTCAGCACGGCCAGCGGGGTGCGCAATTGGTGGGAGGCATCGCGGACGAACTGGCGCTGGTGCCCGATCATGCGCTGCACGCGGCGCATCAGTTCATTGATGGCGCCCACCACTGGCTGGAGTTCCATGGGCAGCCCCTTCGTGGCCACCGGCGACAAATCGTGTTCGCTGCGAGCAATCACCTCCCGGCGAAGGCCGTAGACCGGCTGCAGCGCACGGCGCACCACCACCCAAGCCACGACGATGACGATCGCGATCAGCAAGGCCTCGCGCAACAGCGTGTCGATGAGCAGGCCGCGCGCCAGCTGCTCACGCACATCCCGGGTTTCGGCCACCTGGATCAGGGCCATGCCGAGCACGTTCTGCCCTGCGACGGGCTGGTACAGCGCGGCCATGCGGACCCGTTCGCCCCGAAAGTCGGCCTCGTAGAAATCCACGAGTGCGGCGTAGGCGCTGCGCGCGGGCATCTGGCGCGTGTAGTCCGGCAGGTCCGGGTAACCCGAAAGGAACTTGCCGTCGAGGCCGTTGATGCGGTAGTACATGCGGCTGCTGTTGCTGGCATCGAAGATTTCGAGCGCGGCATACGGCAGGTCGACCTTCAGCGTGCCGCCTTCGGTCTGCAGCAGTTCACCGATGTAGCGGGCCGAGGCCAGCAGCGAACGGTCATAGGCGGTGTTGATGGCTTCGAGCGCCCGGCGGTAGGCGCCGATGGCATCCATGATCACGAACAGCGTGATCGGGATGACGATGCCGGCGAGCAGGTAGCGCCGAAGGGAATGCGGCCGGGCCGCAGCGCGGGCCATGGCAGCGCTCAGGCCGGATCCGAGCGGAGCAGGTAGCCCAGGCCCCGCATCGTGATGAGAGACACGCCGGAGCCGGCCAGCTTCTTGCGCAGCCGGTACGCCACCACCTCGATGGCTTCGAACTGGATGTCCGTCTCCATCGGAAACACCACGCGGAACAGCTTCTCCTTCGCCACGGCGTGCCCGGGCCTGGCGATCAAGGCCTTCAGCAGGGCTTGCTCGCGCGGTGTCACATCGAGCGGACGGGCCGACAGATAGAACGCGCCGGAATTCCGTTCCAGGGTCAATGGGCCGCAGGTGAGGGTGGCCTCTTCATCTTGCCCGCCACGACGGCGCAGCATGGCGCGGATCCGCGCTTCGAGCTCGTCGAGGTCGAACGGCTTGGGCAGGTAGTCATCCGCTCCGGCATTCAGGCCGAGGACGCGATCGCCGACGGCACCGCGGGCGGTCAGCACCATGATGGGCACGTCGATGCCGTCTGCGCGCGCCTTGTGGAGGACTTGCAGGCCGTCCATGCCGGGCAAGGTCAGGTCGAGCAGCGCGGCGTCCGGCGGCTGGTGACGAAGCCGCATCAGGGCTTCGCTGCCATGGGCGCAACGGGTGACGTCGAAACCGCGGCGCTCCAGTGCGATCTGGATGGCCTGGGCCATGGCCTCGTCGTCTTCCACCAGCAGCAAGTTCATGCCGTGAGTTTGCCTGCCCAGGTGGGTCGTCCGGACGAGGGTTGCCACCAACCCGACAGGCAATTGACAGCTGCCGGTGCGCGGTCGACGGGCGATTGACAGCTTCACACCCGCCCTTGCGGGTTGTCCCCGAAGCTCCCCTGGGGCCCCTTCGCCACGATGCAGTCATCGCATTCAACAGGAGTTTTTCATGCGTCGACTTCTTCTCAAAACGTTCCTGGCCTCGTTGCTGCCGCTCATGATCACGGCACCCGCGGTGGCGGCCGAGAACCTGAAGATCATGATCGGCGCCAACCCCGGCGGCGGCTACGACCAGGCCGGCCGGGGCATCGGCAAGGCCCTCCAGGAGTCGGGCTTCGCCGGCAACATCACCTACGAGAACAAGGGAGGTGCCGGCGGCACCATCGGGCTGGCCCAGTTCGTCAACTCGTCCAGGGGCGATCCGAACGCGCTGGTCGTCGTCGGCGGCGTCATGGTGGGCGCGATCGTGCAGAACAAGCCGCCCATCACGCTGGACAACGCGACCCCCATTGCGCGGCTGATGGCCGAATACAACGTGATCGTCGTGCCCGCCGAATCGCCGTGGCGTTCCATGGGCGACATCCTGGCGCAGATGAAGAAGGACCCCGCGACCGTGAAGTGGGGCGGCGGTTCCAAGGGCTCCATCGACCACCTGAGTGTTGCCCTCATTGCACGTGAGGCGGGCATCGATGTGGCCAAGATCAACTACGTGCCGTTCAAGGGCGGCGGTGAAGCCACTGCGGCCCTGCTGGGCGGCCATGTCTCGGTCGGAACGAGCGGATGGGCGGAACTTCAGGATTTTGTGGCGAGCGGCAAGATGCGCGCCATTGCCATCACATCGCCCGTCCGCCTCAAGGATGTCAATGTGCCGACGCTCAAGGAGCAGGGCGTGAACGTCGAGCTGGGCAACTGGCGCGGTCTCTACGGCGCGCCCGGCATCTCGGCCGAGCGCCGCAAGGCCCTCGCCGATGCCGTCGCCAGGGCCTCGCAGACGCGAACCTGGAATGAGGCTCTCGCGAAGAACAATTGGTTCCCGTCCCTGCTCACAGGTCCCGAGTTCGAACGCTTCGTCAATGAAGACCATGCACGCCTGCGCGCGATGATGGCCAAGCTGGGCATGATCTGATGGCGTCGCCTCGTTGCCATTCGAAGGACTGTTCGACATGAACAACAAGGGTTTCACCGCCATCGGCGCAGGCGTGCTTGTGCTCGCCGCGTTGCTGGCCGTCGGCGCAACATCCATCCCTGGCGAAGCGGGCTATGCAGGCGCCGGTCCTGCCGCGCTGCCATGGGCGGTCGCCGCCTCCATGGCCTTGCTCGGCATCTTGCTCATCGTCACGGCGCGGCGGGCCACCTCGCCGCTCGTGCCGTCGCCCGAGGCATCGCCCCACTGGCGTGCGATGGCGTGGGTTTCGGCCGGGCTCTTGCTGAACGCGCTGCTGCTGGAGCGCCTCGGATTCATTCCCTCGTGCGCGCTGCTGTTCGCATTGGCCGCCCGCGGCTTTCGCTTGGGTGCCAACGGGCGTCCGTCATTGCTCACGAGCGCGCGGGATGTGGGCATCGGTGCGCTCATCAGCGCGCCGGTGTTCTGGTCATTCACCCGGCAGCTCGGCGTGAGCCTGCCGAGCCTCATCACCGCCGGATGGATCTGAAGGACACCCATGGACACCTTGAACGCATTGCTCGGCGGGTTTGCGACCGCCGCCACTCCGGTCAACCTGATGTGGGCCCTGGCCGGGTGCCTGGTGGGCACCGCCGTCGGCGTGCTGCCGGGCATCGGCCCGGCGCTGGCGGTGGCGATGCTGCTGCCGCTGACCACGCAGGTCGAGCCCACCGCATCCATGATCATGTTCGCCGGCATCTACTACGGCGGCATGTACGGCGGATCGACCACGTCGATCCTGCTCAACACCCCAGGCGAGACCGCGTCGATGGTCACGGCCCTGGAGGGCAACCGGATGGCCAAGCACGGGCGGGCCGGCGCGGCGCTCGCCACCGCGGCCATCGGCTCATTCGTGGCCGGCACCATCGCCACGGTGATGCTCACGCTGTTCGCACCCTGGCTCGCTGGCGTGGCGCTGAAGTTCGGCCCGCCGGAGTACTTCTCGCTGATGGTGCTGGCCTTCATCACCGTGTCGGCGGTGCTTGGCAGCAGCGTGCTGCGTGGCATGGTGGCGCTGTGCCTCGGCCTGGCCATCGGGTTGATCGGCATCGACGAGATCTCGGGCCAGCCCCGGTACACACTGGGCGTGCCCGAACTCGTGGACCGCATCGAGGTCACCCTGGTCGCTGTCGGCCTCTTCGCTGTGGGCGAGGCCCTGTACTTCGCGCTGTACGAAGGGCGTGACGCGCCCACGCGCAACCGGATGTCGAGCCTCTACATGACGAAGGCCGAATGGCGCAGGTCGTGGCCGGCCTGGTTGCGGGGCACGTTCATTGGCTTTCCGTTCGGAACGGTGCCGGCCGGTGGCACGGAGATCCCGACCTTTCTCTCGTATGCCCTGGAGAAAAAACTGTCGAAGCACCGCGGCGAATTCGGCACCGCCGGTGCGATCGAAGGCGTCGCCGGTCCGGAGGCGGCCAACAACGCCACGGCGGCAGGCGTGCTCGTGCCGTTGATGACCCTGGGGATTCCCACGTCCACCACGGCGGCCGTCCTGTTGTCGGCCTTCCAGAACTACGGCATCACCACCGGGCCCCAGCTGTTCCAGACCTCGAGCACGCTCGTCTGGGCGCTGATTGCCTCCCTGTACATCGGCAACCTGATGCTGCTCGTGCTGAACCTGCCGCTCGTCGGCTTGTGGGTGAAGTTGCTGCTCATCCCGCGCCACTGGCTGTATGCCGGCATCCTCGTGTTCGCGACCGTCGGCGTCTACGGCATGCGGCAATCGAGCTTCGACCTGCTGCTGCTCTTCGGCATCGGCCTGCTGGGCGTGGTGATGCGGCGCTTCGATTTTCCGACCGGCCCGGTCATCGTCGGCATGATCCTCGGGCCGATGGCCGAGGCGCAGTTCCGCAACGCCATGTCGATCGGCGAGGGGCGCTTGACCGTGTTCATCGAGCGCCCGCTGTCGGCGGCCGTGCTGGCGCTGTGCGTGGCGGTGGTGGCGCTGCCATTGTGGATGCGGCGTCGCCGTGCCCGGTCGGGCGGAGAGGAGATGGCTGCAACGGCCTGAGGACCCTGGCCACCGTCCCGGGTCCGACCGGTTCAGTCGAACAGATCGTTCGCCCCGGCCCGCTTCGGCGGCGTCACGCCCAGGTGCCGGTACGCGGCCAGCGTGGCGATGCGCCCGCGGGGTGTGCGCTGCAAAAACCCTTGCTGGATCAGGTAGGGCTCGATGACGTCCTCGATCGTGTCGCGTTCCTCGCCGATGGCCGCGGCCACGTTGTCGAGCCCGACCGGGCCGCCGTCGAAGCGGTGGATGACGGCATCGAGCAGCTTGCGGTCCATCACGTCGAAGCCTTGCGGGTCCACGTCGAGCATCTTCAGCGCCCGGTCGGCGAGCTGCTTGTTGATGTGCCCGTCGCCTTTGACATCGGCATAGTCGCGCACCCGGCGCAGCAGCCGGTTGGCGATGCGCGGCGTGCCGCGCGAACGGCGGGCGATCTCGAAGGCGCCTTCCTCGTCGGTGCCCACGTTGAGCAGGCCCGCCGAGCGGAACACGATGCGCGCGAGTTCCTCGTCGGTGTAGAACTCGAGCCGGGCGACGATGCCGAAGCGGTCGCGCAAGGGGTTGGTCAGCATGCCGGCCCGGGTGGTGGCGCCCACGAGCGTGAAGGGCTGCAGGTCGAGCTTGATCGACCGCGCCGCCGGGCCCTCGCCGATCATGATGTCGATCTGGTAGTCCTCCAGCGCCGGGTACAGGATTTCCTCGACGACCGGAGACAACCGGTGGATTTCGTCGATGAACAGCACATCGTTGCGCTCGAGATTCGTCAACAGCGCAGCCAGGTCCTTCGGTTTTTCCAGCACGGGTCCGGAGGTTTGCCGCAGGTTCACGCCGAGCTCGTTGGCAATGATGTGGCTCAGCGTGGTCTTGCCCAGCCCGGGCGGGCCGAACAACAGCACATGGTCCATGGCCTCCGAACGCTTTTTCGCGGCGCCGATGAAGATTTCGAGCTGCTCGCGCGCCTTGGCCTGGCCCACATACTCCGCCAGCCCCTTCGGGCGCAGAGCCCGTTCGATGGCCTCCTCGTTCGGCGAGGCCGGTGCGGCGCTGACCACTCGGCGCACGGGTTCGAAATCATCGGTCTGGATGCTCATGCCCCCCATTATCCGGTGGCTGCGGAGGTGGCCCACAATGCGGCATCCCCTGAAGGAACCCTGATGAATTTGAAATCCGTTGGCGCCGTCCTGCTGGCGCTGTCCGTCGGCGCGGCCTGGGCGGACATTCGAGTCGAGCACGCCTACGCGCCTCCCACCGAGGCCGGCCAGGCAGCAGGCCCCGGATACATGGTGCTCAAGAACACCGGCAAGGCCGCAGACACTCTGCTTTCAGTGCGCACGGACGTCTCCGCCTCGGTGAAACTGCAAGCCGCATGGATGGAGGGTGACGAGGTGCGCATGCGAGAAGTGGGCGGCTTTTCCGTGCTGCCAGGCAAGCGCTTCGAGTTCAAGCCCGGCGGCCGTGTCCAACTGATGTTCACGGAACTGAAAGCGCCGTTGAAGGCGGGAGACAGGTTTCCGGCCACGCTCACCTTCCTGCATGCTGGCGATGTGGAGGTCACCCTGACGGTCAAGTGAACTGACCGCTTGCGGAAGCCGGACGGCCGGTTTGGTCGACAATCCACGATCCCTTGAAGGAGCCGAGATGAACCTGAAACCCCTTGGCGCCCTCCTGCTGGCGCTGTCCGTCGGCGCTGCCTGGGCGGATATTCGTGTCGAACAACCTTACGCCCGCGCCACCGTGCCCGGGCAGCGGGCCGGGGGCGGCTACCTGCTGCTCGAGAACACCGGCAAGGCCGCCGATCGGCTGCTGTCGGTGCGCGCCGACGTCTCGGCCTCGGTGGAAATGCACACCATGTCGATGGACGGCAACGTGATGCGCATGCGCGAGCTCGACGGCATCGATGTGCCGGCCGGCCAGCGCGTCGAGCTCAAGCCGGGCGGCATGCACATCATGTTCATGGGGCTGAAGGCGCCGTTGAAGGCCGGCGACACCTTCCCGGCCACGCTGACCTTCCAGAAGGCCGGCGAGGTCAAGGTGACCGTGACCGTCAAATGAGTTGAGGTGGGCGAGTTGACGTGGCTCAGGGGCCGGTCAACTTCACCGGGTCCAGCAAGGCTTCGAGCTGCGCGCGGTCGAGGTTCGTGTGCTCCTCGGCCACATCGAGGATGGGCCTGTCTTCCTTGTAGGCGATCTTGGCGATCTCGGCGGCCTTGAGGTACCCGATCAGCGGGTTCAGCGCGGTCACGAGAATCGGGTTGCGCGACAGCGCCCGGCGCAGTTGCGCCTCATTCACCTGAAACGTGGCGATGGCCTTGTCGGCCAGCAGCCGGCTGGCATGGGTGAGCAGCTGGATCGATTCCAGCACATTGCGCGCGATCACCGGCAACATCACGTTCAACTCGAAATTGCCGGACTGGCCCGCCACCGTGATGGTCGCATCGTTGCCGATCACCTGCGCAGCCACCATCGCCGTGGCCTCCGGGATCACCGGGTTGACCTTGCCCGGCATGATGGACGAGCCCGGTTGCAGCGCTTCAAGCTCGATCTCCGCGAGGCCCGCCAGCGGGCCGGAATTCATCCAGCGCAAATCATTGGCGATCTTCATCAGCGCCGCGGCCGTGGTCTTGAGCTGGCCCGAGGTGGCAACCAGGGTGTCTTGCCCACCCATCACCGCAAAAAAGCTCGGGGCCGGCTTGAAGGCCAGACCCGTGGCGGTGCTGAGCTCGGCTGCGAACTTCGCTGCGAATTCAGGGGCGGCGTTCACGCCCGTGCCCACGGCGGTGCCGCCTTGCGCGAGCTTTTGCAGCGAAGGCAGCATCGCCCGCAAGTGGCCGGCCGCGTCTTCCACCTGCTGGGCCCAGCCGTCGAGCACCTGGCTCAGCCGCACGGGCATCGCGTCCATGAGGTGGGTGCGGCCGGTCTTGACATGGGCGTACACGGTGCGGCCCTTGGTGCGGGCGATGGTCTTGAGGTGATCGAGCGCCGGAAGCAACTGGTGGTGCAGCGCGATGGCCGTGCTCACATGCAGCGCGGTGGGAATCACGTCATTGCTGCTCTGGCTCGCGTTCACATGGTCATTGGGGCTCACCGGAGTACCGAGCGCACGGGATGCGAGCGTGGCGATCACTTCGTTCGCATTCATGTTCGTGCTCGTGCCCGAACCGGTCTGGAACACCTCGACCGGGAAGTGCGCCATGCGCTCGTCGTCGGTCAGCGCGAGCAACTGCTGGATGGCCTCGCCGATGGCCTCGCCGGTGCGTGGCTGCAGTGCGCCGAGCGACACGTTCGCACGCGCCGCGGCGGCTTTCACGAGCAACAGGGCCCGCACGAACGCCTCCGGCATGCGCTGGCCGCTGATGTGGAAGTTGTTGATCGCCCGCTGCGTTTGCGCACCGTACAGTGCGTCGGCCGGCACGGCGAGTTCGCCCATGCTGTCGCGCTCGATGCGCGTCTGAGGGGCGGCGGTGGAGGGGGACATGGCGGCTCCTGATTCCAGGGGAAGCTGCAGTGTCCTCCGAACGAGGTCGGCCCGTGCGGCCGGCGGCCTGAAGGCGCGGTGCCGGGGAGGCTTTTGCCAGGCCTTCGTCAGCCCGGGTTGGCCATCGCCTCACCCATGCGCACCGCATGCTGAGGGCCCCAGGCGGGATTGAAGGAAACCGGTTGGTCCGGAAACAGCAGCACCACGGTGGAGCCGAGCAGGAAGCGGCCCATCTCCTCGCCCTTCTTCAGCGACACGGATGCATCGTCGTAGCGCCATTCACGCACCTTGCGGCTGCGCGGTGGATTGACCACGCCATGCCACACCGTGGCCATGCTGCCCACGATCGTGGCGCCTACGAGCACGAGCACGAACGGGCCCCTGGGTGAATCGAAGACGCACACCACCCGCTCGTTCCGTGCGAACAGGCCGGGCACGCCCCGGGCCGTTACCGGGTTGACCGAAAACAGCGCGCCGGGCACGTGGATCATCCGGCGCAGCCGGCCGTCGCATGGCATGTGAACCCGGTGGTAATCGCGCGGGCTCAGGTAGATGGTGGCGAAGTGGCCGTTGTGGAACTGCCCGGCCAGTGCCTCATCGCCGCCGACCAGTGCAGTGGTCGAGTAGTGGTGGCCCTTGGCCTGGAAGACCTGGTCGCCCTCGATGCGTCCGTGCTGGCTTACCGCACCGTCCACCGGGCAGACGAGACCGGCTGCAGCGATGGGACGCGCCTGCGGTTTCAGCGCCCGAGTGAAGAATTCATTGAAGGTCTTGTAGGCGGTTGCATCCGCCTGCGCGGCCTCGGACATGTCGACGCGGTAGCGTCGAATGAACCATTCGATCAGGCGCGTGGTGGCCGGCCCGGCCGCCGTGGACGCGACACGCCCCCCAAATGCGGTCAGCGCCTGCTTGGGCAGCAGGTATTGCGGCAACACGGCGAGTCGATCGGACATGGAACAGAAGTGAACGCTGAAGGGCCCGAATTGTATCGGCCGGTTCCCTGTTGTTGAATGCGAGGGTGCTGCCCTCAGATGAGGACCGATGACTCGCACGATCCTGTTTGTCTTGTCCGCCATGCTGCACCTGTACCTCGGCATGCGCCTGGTGCCTGACTTGCCTGCCGCTCATGCAGCGGTGTCGGTCTGGCTTGCGGGATCGGCGCTGTTGATGCCGCTCGGCCTGCTGGCCACCCGATGGCGCGCGCGCCGTTTCGCTGACACGGCGTCCTGGGTCGGCCTGCTGCTCATGGGGCTGTTCTCTTCGGTGTTCGTGTTGAGCGTCATGCGCGACCTTGTGTTGCTGGCCGCTTGGCCGTTCGGCGGGTTGGATGCTTCATGGCGAGGCGGCACTGCCGTGGCGGTGCTCGCTTCCGGGGCGCTGGCCACGGCGGCCGGTTTCCTCAACGCCCGGCGCACCGCCTCGGTGGTGGCGGTGGATGTGCCAATCCCCGGTTTGCCGGCGGCCCTCGAGGGTTTCACGATCGCGCAGATCAGCGACCTCCATGTCGGCCCCACCATCAAGTCCCGCTACGTGCAGGCCATCGTCAACCGCGTGAACAGCCTGCGACCCGACATGGTGGCCGTGACAGGCGACCTGGTGGATGGCAGCGTGGCCGAACTGGGAGACCACGTGGCCCCGCTCAAGGATCTGGTCTCGCGCCATGGCACCTTCGTCGTCACTGGCAACCACGAATACTATGCAGGCGCTCATGCGTGGATCGACGAACTTCGCCGCCTGGATCTCATGGTGCTGATGAACGAACATGTGGTGCTCCAACACGGCGCCGGGCAGATGGTGGTGGCCGGCGTGGCCGACTGGTCGGCCCACCATTTCGACCCGACGCACCGCAGCGACCCGGTGGCCGCCATCGCAGGCGCCCCCGAACAGGCCTGCGTGCGCGTGCTGCTCGCACACCAGCCACGCACGGCCATGCTCGCGGCCGGGGCGGGTTATCACCTCCAACTGTCGGGCCACACCCACGGCGGGCAGTTCTTTCCCTGGAACTTCTTCGTGCCGCTGCAGCAGCCGTTCACTGCCGGCTTGCACAAGCTGAATGATTTGTGGGTCTACACCAGCCGGGGCACAGGCTATTGGGGGCCGCCGAAGCGCTTCGGTGCCCCGTCGGAGATCACCTTCCTGCGGCTCAAGGCCCGCTGACACGAGATGGTCAGCGCAGTGTGCCGGTCCGCAAGAACTCCGTCATGGCGTGGATCAGCAAGCCGGCCAGGCCCCCCACCAGCGTGCCGTTGATGCGGATGAACTGCAGGTCCCGGCCGATGTTGCGTTCGAGCTCGCCGGTCATCTCGTCGGCGTTCCAGCTTGAAACGCGGTTCACGATGTAGCGGCGGATGTCTTCGCGGTAGCGGTCGATCCAGCGCGGCGCCCCGGCGAGCAGCTGCGCGTCGATCCATTCGCGCATCGCCACGTCGTCTTGCAGCTGTTGGCCGAGCGCGCGTGTTGCCGCCGCGGCGCGCGCACGCAGTGTGGAATCGTCGCGTGCGAGGTCCTGGCGCGTCCAGTCGATCACCTGGCTCCACAGCCCGTGAAGGTATGTGGCAAGTTGCGGGTGACCCAGCAGCTCGGCCTTCAGGCGTTCGCCCTTCTCGCGCATCGCCGCATCGTGTTTCAGGTCGGCAATGAAACCTCGCATGAACTCATCGAACCGCTGGCGCAGCGGATGGGCGGGGTCCTCACCCATTTCGCTGACCAGGCGCACGACACCGGCCACCATCTTCTCGGTGGCGAAACGGCCGGCCGCCGTGTCCAGGCCCACGAACCGGAGGTACTTGACCTCGGCAGCCACCACATCGGCCACCTCCTGCTTGAGCGTTTCATCATCGAGCACACGCCCGAGCTGCCTCAGCGCAGCGTCGAGCACCTGCTGATGGCGGCCGTCGGCGGTGAGCACGTCCAGCAACTCGCCGAGCAAGCGCGTGCTGTCCACACGGCCGAGGCGTGCGAGCACGGTACTCCTGAAGAAGTGGCGCACAGGCTCGTCATCGAGCGCGCGCAGCGCATGCGAGAGCAGGGCGCCGAGGTGGATCGACACCTGCTGTGCATGATGCGGATCGGCAAGCCAGGCGGCCAGGCGATCGGCGGCACGGAATTCGCGCAGCTTATCGAGCACCTGGGACGTGCCGAGGAAATTCGTGCAAATGAAGGCCGCCAGGTTCTCCCCGATGCGGTCCTTGTTGCTCGGGATGATCGCCGTGTGCGGAATGGGCAGCCCGAGCGGATGGCGAAACAGCGCCACCACGGCAAACCAGTCGGCCAGGGCGCCCACCATGGCGGCCTCCGCGAAGGCTGCCACGTAGCCCCAGGCGGCATGTCGGGCCTGCTGGAACGAAGCCACGGCGTACACGATCGCGGCGCCGACCAGCAGCGCCATTGCGATCCACTTCATTCGGGCGAGGTCGTGGGGAGGTGACAACAGCGGCTCCGGCAAATGGGGTAGGCCATTGTCAGCAATTGCCGGGCCCCGTGAAGCCGAAGACACACCGGACGGGCCTTGCCGCCGGCGAGGGCGGGGACGTTCGAGCGCTACTTCGAGGCGGCCGCGCGTTCCTTTTTGTACTTTTCCTCGTCGGGGTAGTTGGCAGCCTTGCAGCGGGCACGCTCACTGGCGTCCTGCATCGATTCGCACCTCTGGTAGGCCACGCCTTGAACGCTGTTGTACAGGGCCGTGGAAGAACAACCCGCCACCAGGCAGGCGAACAGACCGGAGGTGAGAATGCGGGCGAAGTTCATGAAGACTCAAAGGTTCTGATCTGCGTAGAGGGGCATGGCTTCGGCCAGGAATGCGACCATGTCCGGGTGGTACGCATTGTGAAAATTCCGCATGTCGTCGTTCTCTTGATAGAACAGGCTCATGCCGATGTACGCCAGCTTCGATGGCGCATGAAAGCGAGAGACGATTTCGTGATGTCGGACCATCAAAGCCTGCACTTGCGGCGCTGAAGGCGAGGCATTGCCCACGAGGGGAGCGAGTTCCCGGTAGAGCGCATCCCAGTCACGGTGCACTTGTTCCTTGTCCACGTGCGACCAGTTGGCTGTTTCAGCGAGCGACTGCGCCTGCTCGGACGCCAGCGCGGCACGGCATTGCTCAAGGTACTCTGCGGAAGGTCTCTGCATGGTGAAGCGTTTTCTCCAAAAGGGTGCACGCTACCAGCGCTCGTGATCGGTGTCATCACTCCGAATGGGTAGGCTCGGGCGTCTCTTCAGGTTGTCTTCAGGCATCACTTCGCGAGCGACTTGAGCGCCTGCTTGATGCCATCGCTGACACCCACATCGGCGGGCAGGCCCTTCAGCGCAACGGACGCCTCCCGATCGCTGTAGCCGAGGGCGACCAGCGCCTGGAGGATGTCGGCTTGCGCGTCATTGGCTGCCTGGGCTGGCTGTGCCAGTTCAGGCCCGAGCTTGCCCTTGAGTTCAAGAAGCAGGCGCTCGGCCGTCTTCTTGCCGATCCCCGGCACCTTCACGAGCCGCCCGCTTTCCTGCATCGAGATGGCCTGCGCCAGTTCCGTGACGCTCAGACCCGACAAAATGGACAACGCCATGCGCGGTCCCACGCCCGTGATCTTGATGAGCTGCCGGAACGTCGCCCGCTCGGGCACCGTCAGGAAGCCGAACAGCACCTGTGCATCCTCACGGACGACGAAGTGCGTCAGCAGCGTCACCCGCTCGCCGAGCGAGGGAAGGTTGTAGAACGTGCTCATCGGCACGTCCACCTCGTAGCCGACGCCGTTGACGTCGACAAGCACCTGAGGCGGGTTCTTCTCCGCCAACTGGCCGGACAACCGGCCGATCATCGGCGGAACAAGCCCAGGCGCTGTGCCTCGAGGGCCGCTTCAGCGCGCGAGCTGACGTTGAGCTTGCGGTAGATCTGCTTGACGTAGTCGGCAATGGTGTGCCGTGACAGGTTCAGCTGCACGCCGATCTCCGGCAGCGTGAAGCCCTTGGCCACCCACAGCAACACCTCGTTTTCGCGATCGGTGAGCGAGACGTGCGGAAGGGCCTGCGGTCGTTCCTGCGGCTTGTTCTGTGCTGCGAAATAGGCGATGACGCGGCGCGCGATGGACGGCGACAGCGGCGGCTCGCCCTGGCTGATGCGCTGGAGCTGCTCCACGAAATGTTCGCGAGGCTGTTCCTTGAGCAGATAGCCGAATGCGCCGGCCTGCAGCGCGGGGAAGAGATGGTCGTCGTCGTCATGGATGGTCACGACGACCGACTGCGCTTCGGGCTGGTTCTCGCGCAGTGCGGCCACCACGTCGACACCGGAGCCGTCGGGCAGGCCGAGGTCGATCAGTGCCACTTCAAAGCGCTCGGCGCTGACCAGGGCGAGGGCATCGTGGACACGCGCCGCTTCGGACACCTGCGCGTTGGGAAAGACCTGAAGGGCCAGCGCCTTCAGCCACGAGCGGATCTCAGGGAGATCTTCGAGCAAGAGGATTTTGTTCATGGTCGTACCCGTCGAATGGATGCGCACGCGGCGCAGAAACCCATCGTAACAGCGTGTGCGGCTACAAAGGCAGGGTCAGGCGAATCACCGTGCCATAGCCGGGACCCGACTCCACGAGACACTGCCCCTGCATCTGTTTCGCGCGGTGTTTCATGCTGGCCATGCCGTGGCCCCGGTCGAGCTTGCCGTCCAGTTCCATTGGAATGCCTTTGCCATTGTCTTGCACCACCAGCACGAAATCACTTTCACCGAGAGTGCATCGCACCTTGCAGTGCGACGCGCCGCTGTGCTTGATGACATTGCTGATGGCCTCGCGGAGGATACGCGTGGTCTGCACGAATGCGCGGGCGGACAACTGCTGCGTGAGGTCTTCCGTGGGGCTGCGCCAGTCGGCTTCCACGCCGGCCTGGCCCAGCCGCAGCACGGTTTCGGCTCGCCAGTCGGCCAGCGCATCGGCCACGGGGAGCGGCTTGCCTGTGAGGCCCTTGACCGACAGTCGCATTTCCTCGAGGGCCTCGCGGGCAAGTGACGAGATCCGCTCCGATTCGCTCGTGTGGACAATGGTGAGCAGCTTGGCACCGAGGTCATCGTGCAGGTCGCCCGCAATGCGCTTGCGTTCCTTTTCCGTGACTTGCTCGACCCGCAACTCGGCCATCTGCGCATAGTTGCGTTCCATCTCCGCCGTGGCTTCGGCCACGCGGCTCTCCAGCGAATTGCGCGCCGCCTCGGCATCTTGCAGAGCCCGGCTGAACGATCGGAGCTGTCGGGTGCCCAGCACCAGGAACACTGCCGGCATCGCGAAGTGCGCCAGGTTCGGCCGCAACGGATCGAGCAAGTCGTGCTGCACGGCCCGTTCGAGCACCAGCAGCGCTCCCAGGCCGAACAGAGTGACGGCCATCAACCAGAACTCCTCCTTGCGGTGGTGCCAGACGGCAAAAAGGTAGAGGCCCATCGTGGCGATGACCTCGCACACCATCAGCAATTGCCAGGCGCTCATCACGACAAAAAGACGATGCGGACCCGCGAGCACCAGCGTCATCGGCACGAGCGCGCATTGCAGCATCAGGCAGATTTCGATCGTGCGGGAACGCAGGTTGGCGTGGCTCAGCAGGAATTGCACACTGAGGGCCGTCACCGCGGCCCAGCCCGCGCCCAACAGCAATTCGACGGTGCCGTTGTCGAGCGGCAGGTCGCGGGCGAGTATGCGCACGGACATCACGTTCCACATGAGGGTCATCAGCCCGAACCACAGCAGGTGCGGCTCCCGGGGATTGAGCCATCCAAGGCACAGCACGAGCAGGCCCAGCATCGTGGTGGCCACGGTGATCACCTCGACCATCGTCAGGCTCCAGAACCGGTCGGAGGCATATTCGGCCTCCAGCACCGCCTGTGGGCCCACCTTGACGACCGACAGGCCCCCCGAGCGCTGCCGCGTGGAGACCTTCTGCAGCGCGTAACCCATCACCTTGATGTCCAGCACGTTCTCACCATCGTGCAGCAGCCCGGCGGGCAGCGACACGAGCTGCGGGTAATGGCAGTTGCGCGTCACTGGTTCCGTCATTCGGCCGCCGCTGTAGATGATGCGACCGTTCAAATGGATTTCGGCGTTGCTGCACACCCGTTCGATGTAGGCGGCCAGCAGGCGATCGGGTTGTGCAGGGGCGTCGAATGTGAGCCGATACCAGACGGGGCCGTCGGCCTTCGGGCGGCTCACCCACCAGTCGTCGGGCAGCCGCACCTTCGTGGCCGGGCGGTCGGCGGGGTATTCCAGCTCGGGGCCGGGCACGGCCAGCGCCGAGGTGAGGATGCGCAATTCGCCCTCGAACAACACGGGCGGGGGATCGGCCTGCGCCCGGCATGGCAGGCACAGGGCCATGAGAGCAAATACCAGCAGGCCACGCAAGAGGACGGCCAGGCGGGAGAAGGCGTAGTCGGAGCGAAGGCGGGAACGCATGGGCCGAGATTGTGCAGGAGGCCGTCATGCAACCTGCGTCATCACGGGCGACAATCCCCGTCGAGCTCCTGTTTTTTTGATGAAGGCTGCCGCCATGCCCGGAAAGTACGCCCTGTGATCCTGCGCCACGAATTCCTGCCCCTCGACAACACCCGGCTGTCCAACCTGTGCGGCAGCATGGAGGGCCATCTGCGAGACATCGAATCTGTTTTGAATGTCAGCATCTCCCGGCGCAACGAATACTTTCGCGTGGAAGGCCCGAAGGCGGCTGCGGAGCGTGCCATGGCCCTGCTGCAGGCACTCTATGCCCGAGCGGAAAATCCCATTCCCCACGAAGAGTTCCAACTGGCGCTGATGGACACCGAGCGCGGCCGCCCGCCAAAGTCGGACGGGCGTGATGCCGAACCCGCGCTGCGCACCCGGCGCGCGGACCTGATCGGCCGCACCGAGAACCAGCGCCTCTACCTGCAAAACATCCAGCACCACGACATCACGTTCGGCATCGGTCCCGCCGGCACCGGCAAGACCTTCCTGGCCGTGGCCTGCGCCGTGGATGCGCTCGAGCGCAGCGCAGTGCAGCGCATCATCCTGTCCCGACCAGCCGTCGAGGCCGGGGAACGCCTGGGGTTCCTGCCGGGCGACCTGAGCCAGAAGGTCGATCCCTACCTGCGTCCTTTGTATGACGCGCTCTACGACCTGATGGGCTTCGACAAAGTGGGGCGCGCCTTCGAGAAGGGCCAGATCGAGATCGCGCCGCTGGCGTTCATGCGCGGGCGCACGCTCAACCACGCCTTCGTGATCCTCGACGAGGCCCAGAACAGCACGCGAGAACAGATGAAGATGTTCCTGACGCGCCTGGGGTTCGGCAGCCGCTGCGTCGTCACCGGCGACGTGAGCCAGATCGACCTGCCGCGCGGTGTCGACAGCGGCCTGATCGATGCCGAGCGGGTGCTGCGCCGTGTGCGCGGCGTGGCGACCACCCGCTTCACCTCGGCCGATGTCGTGCGGCACCCGCTCGTCGCCCGCATCGTCGAGGCGTACGACATCGCATCGAGCGACCGGGGTTGAGCACGATGGCCCGCCCCGACCTGACCCTCTCGCTGCAGTTCGCCGACCCCCGCCACCGTGCCCACCTGCCGCGCCACAAGGTGATCCGCTGGATCCGTGCCGCGCTCGAGGCGCCCGCGGAAATCACGGTCCGCATCGTCGATGCGGAAGAGGGCCAGGCCTTGAACCGCGATTTCCGCCGGAAGGACTACGCCACCAACGTGCTGACCTTCGACTACAGCCATGAACCCGTGGTGGTCGCCGACCTGATCCTCTGCGCGCCCGTCGTCGAGACCGAAGCGGCCACCGAGCGGGTGACGCTTGAGGCGCACTATGCCCACCTGCTCGTGCATGGCACGCTGCATGCGCAGGGCTACGACCACGAGGAAGATGACGAAGCCCGGGTGATGGAGGCCCGCGAAACCGAGGTGCTTGCCGGGCTCGGTTTCGCTGATCCGTACCGCCGTTAGACCAGATGTCACCCCGGCGCAAGCCTGGCCCACTGCGGCGAGTGGGTACCGGCGTTCGCCGGTATGACGTGTTTGGCGAACAATCAGGGCCGGCGTGTCGTGCTCAGGTAGCGCTTTCTCCAGAAGAACCAGCCGAGCGCGATGCCCATCAGCACCATGAACAGCGAGGCCAGCCACACTCCGGTGGAGCTGTGTATCAACGGCAGCGCATCGAAATTCATGCCGAAGAACCCGGTGATCAGGTTCAGCGGCATGAAGATGGCGGTGAGCACCGTCAGCGTGCGCATGATGTCGTTCGTGCGATTGCTCTGGGCTGAGAAATGCATTTGAACGGCAGCTTCGGCCGACGACTCGAGGCGGCGCACATGCGTCAGCACCCGCTCGATGTGTTCGAGCACGTCGCGCGATCGCACCCGGAGCAATTCGCGATCGCGCGCGGCTTGAGGATCGGTCGTGCTGGGCCATTCATCGAGTGCATCGATCCATTCGACAATGGCGCTGCGCTGGTCCTCGCAGGTGTCTTCAAGCAGATGCAGGGCATTGCGCGATTCGAGGAACGCCTGCCAGCTGTCGAAGTGGCTGCGCGGGTTCAGCAGTTCCTGCTGCAAATGGCTGAGCTGCTTCGTCAGCAGGCGGCGCAGCTCGAGGTAGCTGTCCACCATGTGGTTGATCATGCGCAGCATCAAGTCCGCCGGGGTGCTGGGCAGGCGCAACATGCCCGGGCGCTGGTCGACGCGCACGTCCACGCCGACGGTCATCTGCTGCAGCTTGTTCGCGAAGAAGTCACGCACGGTGCAGTCCGTGGGATGCACGGTGAGCAGCACGCGGTCGAACACGGCAAAGCCCACGGGGCTCGTGTCGATCGACGCCAGCGCCACCTTGGCGCTCGACGGCGTGCCGCTCAGATCGTCGAGGAACAGGCCGTTGGTGCCCGCACCCGGGGCCAGCCGCCGGAACACCATCAGGTCGTACCAGGAGGTGTAGTCGAAGTGGGAGGGCAACTGGTTGTTGAGCAGGTCCGAGATGTGCAAATCCACGAGCTGGCCGCCCGCCCATCGTTGCAGGGCGGCCTGCAACGTGGGCGTGTTGACCTCGAACTCACGCCGCGCCGAGCCGATCCACAGGTAACCCGTGGCCGGCAACTGGGCGGGCAATTCGTCGAGTTCCGTGAACTGGTCGGGGCGGATGTGAAAGACACGCATGCGCCGGTCAGCCTTCGGCACGCAGGCGGCGCGCTGCCTCGAGGGCGAAGTAAGTCAGCACGCCGTCAGCGCCGGCGCGGCGAAACGCGAGCAGGCTTTCCATCATCACCGCATCGTGGTCCAGCCAGCCGTTCGCCGCTGCCGCCTTGAGCATTGCGTACTCGCCGCTGACCTGATACGCGAACGTGGGCACGCGGAACTCATCTTTCACGCGCCGCACCACGTCGAGGTAAGGCATGCCTGGCTTGACCATCACCATGTCGGCGCCTTCGGCCAGGTCGAGCGCGACTTCGCGCAGTGCCTCATCCGTGTTGCCCGGGTCCATCTGGTAGACCTTCTTGTTGCTCTTGCCCAGGTTGGCAGCCGAGCCCACGGCATCGCGGAACGGCCCGTAGAACGCGCTCGCGTACTTCGCGCTGTACGCCATGATCTTCGTATGGATCAGGCCGCGGGCCTCCAGCGCCGTGCGGATCGCACCGATGCGGCCATCCATCATGTCGCTCGGCGCGACGATGTCGACACCGGCCTCGGCCTGCACGAGCGCCTGGCGGGTCAGTACATCGACGGTCTCGTCGTTGAGGACGTAGCCGTTAGGGTCGAGCAATCCGTCCTGTCCATGCGATGTGAACGGATCGAGCGCGACGTCCGTCAAGATGCCGAGTTCGGGAAAGCGTTTCTTCAGCTCGCGAACGACCGTGGGCATCAGGCCTTCGGGGTTCGTGGCTTCGCGGCCGTCCTCTGTCTTGAGGGACGCGTCGATCACGGGAAAGAGCGCCAGCACCGGCACTCCGAGGGACACGCATTCTTCCGCCACCGGCAACAGCCTGTCGAGGCTCAGGCGCTGCACGCCGGGCATGGAGGCCACGTCTTGCACCTGGTTCCGGCCTGCGAGCACGAACACCGGCAGGATCAGGTTGCTGGAATGAAGGCGGTGTTCGCGCACCAGCGCACGCGTGAATTCATCACGACGCAGGCGGCGTGGACGGGAGGCAGGAAAGGTCGGGGGGGTATGCACGGCGGATTCTCGAAAGCAATGTGTCAGGACGGATGCAATCGTGCGAGGCATCAGGTCAAAGTAGGCATCTACGTGTATCTACCGTACCTGCGGGGTACTCCATTAGCGTCTGCTTCTGCTAAAGTTGTGTCTGAATGATAGCCGCAAGGTTATTGTTCCCTGCTTTTCCTCCCTGAGCAGGAGCCTTGCCGTGATGACAGCGATAAGGCTTTTCTGCCCCAGCCCATTGGCTGGGGCTTTTTTCTTTCTGGCGTTCATTTTCCAGTCGAGTCCGCGCACGGCGGCAGTTTCAGGTACTTCACGAATCTTTACTCGAGGCGATGCTGGAAGAGATTTTGGATGAACTTTGGTTCATTCAGAAGGGGCGTCGGCTGTAATTATTTGAGGCGCCGCCATAATCACGCCGATGAACAGCCTGTACTTGTGGGTCAAAGCCCTCCATGTGATCTTCGTTGCCAGCTGGTTCGCCGGATTGTTCTATCTCCCGCGCCTGTTCGTGAACCTCTCCGTGGTGCCCGCCGACAGCCATGCCGAACGTGAACGCCTGTTGCTGATGGCGCGCAAGCTCTACCGATTCACGAGTCTGTTGATGGTGCCGGCGCTGCTGCTCGGCCTGTGGTTGTGGTTGGGTTTCGGGGCCGGTCGCGGCAGCGGCTGGCTCCATGCCAAATTGCTGCTGGTCGTCTTGGCCGTTGGTTATCACCACGCTTGCCGCTCGCTGCTGCGCAGGTTCGAAACGTTCGCGAACCAGCGCAGCGAGCGCTGGTTCCGCGTGTTCAACGAGTCAGCGGTGGTGATCTTCGCGACCATCGTCGTGCTGGTGGTCGTCAAGCCCTTCTGACCGGGCCATGTCGGCGCGCCACCGCAGTTCTGCCGCCCCGCTGGCGCTGCTCTACGCGGCGCTGATCGCGTACGCGAGCCTCTCTCCATTCACCGGCTGGAGCGTGCCCGCCGATGTGCCGTGGTTCGGCTTCGGTCATCTTCCCTGGCCGCGCTACTGGACCGCGTTCGACGTCGTGTCCAACCTCATTGGCTACATGCCCCTCGGTGCGTTGCTGTTCGTTGCGGTGCTGCGCAGCGGCGGCCACACAGGCCTGGCGGTGGCAACTGCGGTGGTGGGAGGCGCGCTGCTTTCCTTCCTCCTCGAGAGCCTGCAGAACTTCCTGCCACAACGCGTGCCGTCGAGCCTCGACTGGGCGCTCAATGCGGGCGGCACGGTGCTGGGTGTCTTGCCGGCCGTTGCCATCCATGCGTTCGGCGGGCTCGCACGGTGGCAGATCGTGCGGGACCGCTGGTTCATCCATCGCAGCGCCGGCGGCATTGCGCTGCTGTTGCTGTGGCCCATCGGCCTGTTGTTTCCTACGCCGGTGCCGTTCGGCGTGGGGCAGGTGCTGTTTCGGCTGCAAGAGCTGGCTGCCTCGGCCATGGCCGACACGCCGTGGGAAGCGTGGGCCGAAGGCTGGCTCACCGCCCAGGCATCGCTCACGCCCCTGTCGCATGCCAACGAATGGTTGCTGGTGCTGCTCGGCCTGCTGGCGCCGGTGCTTGTTGCGTTCACCGTGGTGCCGCCCGGTTGGCGGCGCATCGTGCTGGTGATGGGCGCAACCGTCCTGGGCTTTGCCACCACCACATTGTCCACCGCACTGAACTTCGGCCCGCAACATGCGCTGACATGGCTCACACCGCCCACGCTTCCTGGCCTGCTGACCGGCGTGGCGCTCGGCGTGGCCCTGTGGCGGCTGCCGCTGCGTGTGGCCGCGGCACTGGGCCTCATCACGCTGACCGCGCTGGTGCTGCGCGTCACACAGGCACCCACGGACCCGTATTTCGCCGAAAGCCTCTTCGCATGGGAGCAGGGGCGGTTCATCCGCTTCCATGGTGCGGCCCAATGGGTGGGCTGGCTGTGGCCGTATGCGGCATTGGCGTACCTGTTCGGCCGGGTCACCGCCCGTGAGCAACCGGTTGGCCCTCCGGATGAACCGGGCCGGCGCAGCAGTCCGTAGAATCCGGGGATGACCTATTTCAAGCGTCACATCTTCTTCTGCCTGAACCAGCGCGACAACAACGAAGCCTGTTGCGCAGACCACAACCCGCAGGCCGCCTTCGATCACTGCAAGAAGCTCGTCAAGAGCGAAGGCCTGGCCGGTCCGGGGGGCGTGCGTGTCAACAAGTCCGGCTGTCTCGACCGATGCGCAGGCGGACCGGTGGCCGTCGTATATCCGGAGGCTGTCTGGTACACCTTCGTGGACAACACCGACATCGAGGAAATCGTCGAATCCCATCTCAAGCAGGGCGTCGTTGTGGAACGGCTCGTGCTGCCCGATTCGGTAGGCCGTTGACCATGCCCACCTCCCGCCGCCTGACCATGCCCGGCCCCAGCGGGGCCCTTGAAGTCGTCATCGATACGCCTGACGACGCGCCGCGCGGCGTCGCCGTCGTGTGCCACCCCCATCCGTTGCAGGGCGGCACGCTCGACAACAAGGTGGCCGCCACGCTCGCCCGGGCGTTCGTTCAGCTTGGCTATCGTGCCGTGCGATTGAACTTTCGCGGCGTGGGCGCCTCCGAGGGCCGGTGGGATGAAGGGCGGGGCGAAGTGGACGATGCGCTGGCCGTGATTGCGGCGCACCGCGATCCGGCCTTGCCGCTGGCCCTCGCCGGTTTTTCGTTCGGCGCGTTCGTGGCGTCACAAGCGGCCACGATGCTGCCCGAGGGTGAGAAGGCCATCGGCCTCGTGCTCGTAGGGCCTTCCACTTTGAAGCAGAAAATGCCGGCCGTGCCGGAAGACACGGTCGTGATCCACGGCGAGGCTGATGACGTCGTCCCGCTGTCGGCCACGCTCGATTGGGCGCGGCCACAGGCCTTGCCGGTGGTCGTCATCCCCGGCGCCGGCCACTTCTTCCATGGGCAATTGCCCTTGCTCAAGACTCTGGTGGTGCGCGGCTGGCGGCATTGACCGCATCCCCGCCCGTTTTGCGGCCGCAAGGCCACACCGACATTTGCTCAACTGCGTGACTTCATGAAAAGAACGTTCGCCCTGTTCCTGGCCTTGTGTTTTGCCACCGCTTCTGCCTATGCGCAGATGCCCACTCCTCCCGAAGTGGCGGCCAAGAGCTACATCCTGCTCGACCTCACCACGGGCCAGACGCTGGCCGAACGCGAAGCCGACGCCCCGGCCGATCCGGCGTCGCTCACGAAGCTGATGACTGCCTATGTGGTGTTCGCGGCGATCCGCGAGCACAAGCTCATGCTGGAGCAGACACTGCCGGTGTCCACCCGTGCCTGGGAAGAGCGCAAAGGCGGCGGTTCGCTGATGTTCGTGGAGCCACGCATGACACCGAAGGTCTCGGACCTGCTGCGCGGCATGATCGTCAACTCCGGCAACGACGCCTCGGTGGTGCTTGCCGAAGGGGTGGCCGGTACGGTCGACCAGTTCGTGGGCATGATGAACCGACAGGCGCAGGCCTTCGGCCTGAAGAACACCTCCTTCAAGAACGTCACGGGCCTCACCGAACCCGGCCACCAGAGCACCGCCCGTGATCTCGCCGTCATCGCAAGCCGCATCATCAGCGACTTCCCCGAGTTCTATCCCATCTATTCGACGCGCAAGTACCGCTACGAAGGCTCGCCCGCGTCGAACGAGAACAACCGCAACGTGCTGCTGCTTCGCGACCCCTCGGTCGACGGCATGAAGACCGGCTACACGGCCGCGGCCGGCTACTGCCTGGTGGCGTCCGCCCAGCGCGATTTCCCCAACCTGGGGGCCAACGGCACTGCCACCGGCAAGCGCCGCCTGCTGAGTGTGGTGCTGAACACTGCGTCGATGGACGCCCGGGCGAATGAAAGCCAGAAGCTGCTGAACTGGGGTTTCCAGGCCTTCGACACCGTGCGCCTCTTTGAAGTGCAGCGGGTCATGGCCACCGTGCCAGTCTGGAAGGGCAAACTGAACGAGGCGAAACTCGGTGCCACGAATGCGGTGTTCGTCAGCGTGCCCAAGGGAGAGGGCGCGAAACTGCAGACGAAGATCGAACGCACCGATCCGCTGGTGGCCCCGCTCGCGCAGGGCCAGAAGGTGGGCGTGGTGCGCGTCACCACGGCCAGTGGCGCCAAGGTGGCCGAGCGTCCGCTCGTGGTGCTCGAAGGCATCGAAGAAGCCGGTATCCTGGGGCGGGCCTGGGATGCGCTGCGCCTTTGGATCAAGTAACCTGGGGCTCTCAGCTGGCGCTGGAGACACCATGAACGCAATTCCTGACAGCCTGTGCTATCTGAACGGCCGGTATGGGGCCTTGAGTGATACGAAGGTGTCCGTCCTCGACCGAGGGTTCCTGTTCGGCGACGGCATCTACGAGGTGCTGCCGGTGTACAACCGGCGCATTTTCCGGTTCCATGAGCACATGGCCCGTCTCGCGCGCGGCTTGAGCAAGGTCCGCATCCCGAACCCGCTCACCTCTGACGAATGGCTGGCCGTCGCCCGCAAGCTCATCGACGCCTACGAGACGGACGATCAGTTGCTGTACCTGCAGGTCACCCGCGGCGTGGCTCCCCGTGAGCACGTCATGCCGGTCGATGTGGCGCCCACCGTCTTCATGATGGTCAACGCGATGAAGCCGCCCACGCACGACCAGCGGCGCCACGGGGTGACCTGTGTCACCGCGCGAGACTTCCGTTGGGAGCGAGGTGATCTCAAATCCATCTCGCTGCTCGGCAATGTGCTGGCCCGGCAGATGTCGGCAGACCACGGCGCCACCGAAACCATCCTCTTTCGCGATGGTTTTCTCACCGAAGCCTCCAGCAGCAACGTCTGGATCGCCTCGGAAGGCGCTGTGCTGGGGCCGCCGAAGAGCGAATTCCTGCTCGAAGGCATCCGCTACGACCTGCTCCAGGAGTTGTGCGAGGAGGTGGGCATTGCCTACAACCTCCGGCCCATCTCGGAAGCCGAGGTTCTCGGTGCCGATGAGGTGATGATCAGCTCCACCAGCAAGGAACTGCTGCCGGTCACCCGCATCGATGGCGAGCCGGTCGGGCACGGGGCCATGCGCGGCAAACCCGGCCCTGTGTACGGCCGGCTGTTCGAGGCTTACCAGCGCGCCAAACTCGCGCAGTCGACCTGATTGAACCCTGGGGGCGGCGCCCCCACTGGATTTTTAGATGCAACACATACCGCCCGAGCAATCGCTCATCGAATACCCGTCCAAGTTCCCCATCAAGGTGATGGGCATGAACGTCGATGGGTACGTCGAGGCGATCACGCGCATTGCCGTGCAGTTCGATCCCAGCTTCGACGCCAGCACCATCGAGCTGCGCGCGAGTTCGGGCAACAAGTACCTCGGCGTCACGATCACCATCACGGCCACCAGCCGCGAACAGCTCGACGAGCTCTACCGCACGCTGACCACGCACCCGTTGGTGCGCACGGTCCTCTGAATCACAGCAAGGTCACGCCCCCGAGCGTGCGCAGCGACGTCTCGCGCATCACGCGCACGAAGTCGGTCACGTAGGGCATCGTGGCGATCCGGTCCGGCGTTGCCGCATGCAGGCGTCCGGTGAGGCCGCCCGCGCCGATGCGCTGGCTGGCCACGTAGCCTCGGTCGAGGTACCCCTTCACCGCCCACAGTGGCAGTGCCGCAAGGCCTCGCTGGCTGGCGACGAGCTGCAGCATCGCCACGGTGAGCTCGCTCGTGCGGCGCGGCGGCGTCACCCCGGCCGGCCGCAACACGTTGCGCACGAGGTCGAGCATGTCGTCGGGCACCGGGTAGGTGATGAGCGCTTGGCCGGCAAAATCCTGCGCATCGAGCCACGGCTTGCCGAGCAGCGGGTGACCGTTCGGCAGCAGTGCGACGATCTCGAAGCTGAAGAGGGGGTGGAAAGTCACGCCCGTCTCCGTCGTGTCCATGTCGGAGACGATGGCCAGCTCGGCGCGGTCCTGGTGCAGCAATGCCACCGGATCAGCCTGGAAGCCGGAGACGATGTCGAGTTCCACCTCGGGCCACCGGGCGCGGAACGCGTCCATGGCCGGCATCAACCAGTCGAAGCAGGTGTGGCATTCCACTGCGATGCGCAGGGCGCCCGCCGCCCCGGAGACCAGGCGGCTGACGTCACGCTCAGCCTCGTCCACCTGCGGCAGCACCGCATCGGCAAGCTTCAGGAGCCGCTGGCCGGCCACGGTGAATGCCACGGGGTGTGACTTCCGCTCGAACAGCAGCGTGCCGTAGTGGTCCTCGATCAGCTTGATCTGGTACGACAGGGCCGATTGGGTCAGGTTGAGCAATTGCGCGGCGCGCGACAGGTTGCCCGCCTCGCGCAGCGCATGCAGGGTTTTCAGGTGCCGGAGTTCGAGGAGTGATGTCATGAATGAAACTGCTGGTGATCCTGAAAATTATCCGTTTGATTCATGAGTGGCGGAGCGGGAAGATGACGAGAATTCATCGATTCAGTGACCTGCCATGATCAAAGTTCATACCCTCGGCTTCCCGCGCATGGGTGCGCAACGCGAACTGAAGTTCGCACTGGAGCGCCATTGGAAAGGCGAGATCGATGCGAGCGCGCTCGAGCAGGTGGGGCGCGAACTGCGCGCCCGCCACTGGGCGCTGCAGCGCGACGCCGGCCTCGACTTCGTCACCGTGGGCGATTTCGCGTACTACGACCACGTGGCCAACCACCTCCAGCTCTTCGGTTGTGAGCCTGCCCGCTTCGGTTTCGACGGCACCGAGCCGGCCTTGGCGCGCTACTTCACGATGGCCCGCGGTGTGGCCGCCGAACATCCGCATGGCGATGGCTGCGGTTGCAGCACGGCCGAAGGAGGCGGCACCCATGCGCTGGAGATGACCAAGTGGTTCGACACCAACTACCACTACCTCGTGCCCGAGTTTCACCCGGCGACCACGTTCCGCCTCGCGTCCACGCGGCTCCTTGATGAGGTGGCGGAGGCCCAGGCACTGGGCCATGTCGTCAAGCCGGTGCTGCTCGGCCCACTGAGCTTTTTGTGGCTCGGCAAGGAAAAGACCGCGGGCTTCGACCGGCTCGACCTGCTGGATGCGCTGCTGCCTGTCTACCAGGAACTGCTGGTGAAGCTTGGGGCCTCCGGGATCGAATGGGTGCAGATCGACGAACCGATCCTCGGCCTGGACCTTCCCGGCGCCTGGGCCCTGGCCTTTGAACGGGCCTATCACGCGCTGAAGACCGCGAAGGTGTCGCTGCTGCTGGCCACGTACTTCTCCCCGCTTGAGGACCACATCAGCCTGGCGTGCAAGCTGCCGGTGGCCGGGCTTCATGTGGACGCCGTGCGCGCCGGGCATGAGCTGCTGGCCATCCTCGACTGGCTGCCGCCTCACAAGCAGTTGTCCGTGGGCATCGTCGACGGCCGCAACATCTGGCGCACCGACCCGGACCGCGCGTTGCCGACGCTTCGAAGGGCGCTCGAACGCCGGGGCGGCAACCTGTGGATCGCGCCGTCGTGTTCGCTGCTGCACGTGCCGTTGACCCTGGCGCAGGACCCCTCGCTCGATGCCGAGTTGCGCAGCTGGCTCGGTGGTGCCACGGAAAAGCTCGCCGAACTCGACATGCTCCGGCGCGCGCTGCGCGACGGGGAGTCCTCGGTGCGGAAGGCACTTTTCGATGCCCGAGCCGCGGTGGCGGGGAGGGCGAACAGCGCCCGCGTCAAGAACCTTGCCGTGAGGCGACGGGTCGACGAATTGTCGGCGGACGCGGACCGCCGCCCGCTCGCCTTTGCCGAGCGCCAGCGCTTGCAGCGCGAGCGCTTCAAGTTGCCCGAATACCCCACGACGACCATCGGTTCGTTCCCGCAGACCGCCGAGATCCGCGCAGCCCGTGCTGCATTCCGGCGCAAGGAACTCGACGAAGGCGCTTACCGTTGCGCCATGGAGCGTGAGATCGCCCAGGCGGTGGCCAGGCAGGAGGCGCTGGGCCTCGATGTGCTCGTGCATGGCGAGGCTGAACGCAACGACATGGTCGAATACTTCGGCGAGCAGCTCGAAGGCTTCGCCTTCACACGCAATGGGTGGGTCCAGTCCTATGGCTCGCGCTGCGTCAAGCCGCCGGTGCTGTTCGGAGATGTGTCACGCCCTCGGCCGATGACTGTGGCATGGACCACTTACGCGCAAAGCCTGACGGCGAGCCCCGTCAAAGGCATGTTGACGGGCCCGATCACGATCCTGCAGTGGTCGTTCGTGCGCGACGATCAACCTCGTGCCGACACGGCCTTGCAAATCGCCCTGGCGATCCGCGACGAGGCGGTGGACCTGGAGCGTGCCGGCATCGGCATCATCCAGATCGACGAACCGGCGATCCGCGAGGGCCTTCCGCTGCGACGGGCCCAATGGCAGCCGTACCTGAAGTGGGCCGCACGGGCGTTTCGCGTGTCCGCAAGCGGCGTCGAAGACGCCACGCAGATCCACACCCACATGTGCTATTCGGAATTCAACGACATCCTGCCGGAGATCGCGGCGATGGATGCCGACGTGATCACCATCGAGACCAGCCGCTCCGACATGGAACTGCTGCGCGGGTTCGGCGACTTCAAATACCCGAACGAGATCGGCCCAGGTGTGTACGACATCCACTCGCCCAGGGTGCCCTCGGCCGACGAAATGCTGCGCCTGATGAAAAAGGCCGGCACGGTGATTCCGCCAGCCAACCTGTGGGTGAACCCGGACTGCGGGCTGAAGACACGCGGCTGGCCCGAGACCGAGGCGGCGTTGCGCAACATTGTCACGGCGGCCCGGCAGCTTCGCGCCGAGTGAAGTCAAAGGGCGGCGGGACAGGGGACAATGGCGCATGCCTGTCCCTGCGACCCTCCCGCTGCTGCGCACGCTCGGCCGCGTCGACTATGCGCCGACGCTCGAGGCGATGCGCGCCTTCACCGATGCCCGCTCGGCCGACACCCCGGACGAGATCTGGTTGTGCGAACACCCGCCGGTCTACACCCAGGGCCAGGCGGGCCTGCCCGGCCACGTCCTCGATGCCGCGGGCATCCCCGTGGTGCAGACCAACCGGGGTGGCCAGGTGACATACCACGGCCCGGGGCAAGTGGTCGCTTACCCGCTGATCGACCTTCGGCGGCTGGGCATTTACGTCAAGGAGTACGTGTACCGGTTGGAACACGTTGTGCTCAAGACGCTCGAAACGTTCGACATCACCGGCCACCGCGTGCCTGGTGCTCCGGGCATCTATGTGAACCTGGCCCAGCCCGGCGGGCATGCCGCACTCACATGGCCCCGGCCGGATGCTTTCGCCGGGCTCGGCAAAGTGGCGGCGCTCGGCATCAAGGTGAGTCGGCACTGCACCTACCATGGTGTTGCGCTCAACGTCGACATGGACTTGACGCCTTTCTCCGGGATCAACCCCTGCGGCTACGCCGCCCTCCAAACGGTCGACTTGGCTACACTTGGCGTCCGCACCGATTGGTCGACCGTTGCACAACGATTGGGCGACCGTCTCGTGTCCCACCTGAGCTGACCGGCTCCCTACGAAGCTTTGCCGATGACCACGCTGCCCCCTCCCAACGCCTACGATGCCACTGTCAAGCAGAAGGCAGAGGCCAAGACCGCACGCATTCCGATCAAGATCGTGCCGGCCGAACAGCTCAAGAAGCCAGACTGGATCCGCGTGAAGGCCGGTTCGCCCAGCACCCGGTTCTACGAGATCAAGAAGATCCTGCGCGAGCACAAGCTCCACACGGTTTGCGAGGAAGCATCGTGCCCCAACATCGGCGAATGCTTCGGCGGAGGCACGGCCACGTTCATGATCATGGGGGACAAATGCACGCGCCGTTGCCCGTTCTGTGACGTGGGCCATGGTCGCCCCGACCCCCTCGATCCCGACGAACCCGCCAATCTGGCGAAGACGATTGCGGCATTGAAGCTGAACTACGTCGTCATCACCAGCGTCGATCGCGACGACCTCCGCGATGGTGGTGCCGCCCACTTCGTCGAATGCATCCGCCAGGTGCGCGAGCTGTCCCCGCGCACACGCATTGAAATCCTCACGCCCGACTTCCGCGGCCGCATGGACCGTGCGCTCGAGATCCTGAAAGCCGCGCCGCCGGACGTGATGAACCACAACCTCGAGACCGCCCCTCGCCTGTACAAGGAAGCGCGGCCCGGCTCCGATTACGCCTATTCGCTGAACCTGCTCAAGCGCTTCAAGGAATTCGCCCCCGGCGTGCCGACCAAGAGCGGCATCATGGTGGGCCTGGGCGAGACGGATGAGGAAGTGCTCCAGGTCATGCGCGACATGCGGGAGCACGGCATCGACATGCTCACCATCGGCCAGTACCTCGCTCCGAGCGGGCACCACTTGCCGGTGCGCCGCTATGTCCACCCGGACACTTTCAAGATGTTCGAGGACGAGGCCCACAAGATGGGCTTCACCCACGCGGCCATCGGTGCCATGGTGCGTTCAAGCTACCACGCCGACAAGCAAGCCGAACAAGCTGGTGTCCATGTCGCCGATGCCCCGGTGAACGAATAACTGGCCAAACGTCATCCCGGCGAAAGTCGGGACCCACTGCAGCCAGCCAGCACTGACCGGCATGCCTGGCGCTGATCGCCCGGCCGAGCCCGCATTGCGGGCGCCCACTTCCGTCGAACGCAAAGTTCGCCATCCGTGCGTCGCCACGGAAACATGGCAGACATACTTCCGCAGGAAGTCTTCCCCACAATGCCCCGCTGCAAGTGGGGAGCGGCTCCGCCGACGATTCGTTCACGAATGTCGGTCCATCCGATCGGATCCGTCGGCGAAAATGCCGGCGTTGCCCGCGACCCCGTGTCGGCAACGTGCGCGGTCGAGGATCTTCGGGAATGACAAGAAGAAGTTCGAGCTGGGGCAAATGGGTGGTTGTTGCGATGGCCTCGTGCATCGCAAGTGTTTCCTGGGCGGCGGATCTGAACACGGGGCGCCGCCTGGCACCCCAAGGCGTTCTGGACAACGATGCCCGGGTCATCGTGAAGTTCAAGTCGTCGGCAGTCACGCTGCGGGACATCCCGCTCGACGCTCTGCGCACCTCCGCCCGCGTCCACGATGTCATGCAGGCCCGGGCCGATGCCTTGTCCGCCCGCGCCGGGACGAACCTCATGGCTGGCCGCACCGTGTCCGACCGTGCCCAGGTGATGCTCGCCAAGGGCATGAGCAGCGCCATCCTGGCGCGTCGGCTGAGCGCCCACCCGGATGTCGAGTACGTGCAGATCGACCGTTTCCGCTCGCGTCTCGCCGTGCCCAACGATCCCTTGTACGGCCCGGTGAACGGCACGTCGCCGGCCGCAGGCCAGTGGTACCTCAAGGCTCCGTCGGGCGCCATCGTGTCATCGATCAATGCCCCGCAAGCCTGGGATGTCACCACCGGCATCCCGCAAGTCGTGGTGGCGGTGCTCGACACCGGCGTCCGCAAGGACCACCCGGACCTCGCCGGGCAGTTGTTGTCGGGCTACGACATGGTCCAGCAGACGAACATCTCGAACGACGGTGATGCGCGCGACAACGATCCGTCCGACCCGGGGGATTACTACACCACATCCGAAGAAGCCGCCAATGTCATCAACGGGTGCACCGCATCCGACAGTTCCTGGCACGGCACGCAGACTTCCGGCCTCATCGGTGCCCTCTGGAACAACAACGTCGGCATGGCCGGGCTCGCATCTGGTGCGAAGGTGTTGCCCGTGCGCGTGCTCGGCAAGTGCGGCGGCTGGGACTCGGACATCCTCGCCGGAATGCGCTGGGCCGCCGGCCTGCCCATTGCTGGCATTCCGGCCAATGCCACGCCCGCCCGTGTGATCAACATGAGCCTGGGCGGTGATGGTGACTGCAGTGCGGCCTATGCCGATGCGATTGCCGATGTGGCTGCGCAGGGGACGGTTGTCGTGGCATCTGCGGGCAACAACTCCGGTCACGCGTTGAGCGTGCCGGCCAATTGCAGTGGCGTGGTGGCGGTCACCGGCCTGCGCCACACGGGCACGAAGGTCGGCTATTCGGATCTCGGTTCGAACGCCACCATCGCCGCGCCGGCAGGCAATTGCGGAACACTCCCAAGCGGCTGCCAATACCCCATATTGAGCACCACCAACGCCGGCACCACCACCCCGGTCGCCGGTTCCGCGGCCTATACCAACGGCACCAACTACGCGATCGGCACCAGCTTCTCAGCGCCGCTGGTGTCGGGCACGCTTGCATTGATGCTGTCGTCCAACCCATCGTTGTCCGCGGCGCAGGCCGTTTCCCTTCTCCGCTCCACGGCGCGCACATTCCCGGTCAGCGGTGCCGGCACGGGCGTGACCACATGCCATGCCCCCACGGGAACCGACCAACTGGAATGCTATTGCACCACCAGCACGTGCGGCGCCGGCATGCTCGACGCGGGCGCTGCGGTGAACGCCGCGGCGGCCGCGACCGTCGGCTCTCCCACCTCGTATGTGCGCGCCGTCGCGACCGCCACCCCCGCCATTCCGGATCCCGGGCAGGCCGTGGTGTTGTCGTCCGCGTCCACCGAGATTGGCATGGGCCGCACCGTGGCGTCCACCACATGGTCCATCGTCAATGGCGGCGGCATCGTCTCCGGCTTCAGCGGCGATCCCAACCAGGCATCCGTGACCGTCGTGCCCACGGCCACCGGGCAGTTCACGGTGCGCCTGACCGTACAGGACGACCAGGGGGCCGCCAACACGACGGACCTGGCCGTCGCCGTGGACGCACTGTCCGCCGGCATCTCCGCCAGCAACAATGCTCCTCAGTCGGGTCACACGGTCACCCTGTCCATCGTCAACCAATCGCTGAGTTCCGGCCGCACGCGCGTGAGCACGGGCTGGGCCATCGTCGCGGGAACGGGTACGGTGGTTCCGGTGGGAAGCGCCAGCAACGCAAGCCAGGCGGTGTTGACGCCGGCTTCAGCAGGTCCGATCACCGTTCGCCTGACCATCACCGATGATCTCGGCAAGCAGGCCACCGCGGATTGGACGGCCACGGTCGACGGCAGCTCGGTCTCGGCGCTGGCCGGCAGCGACAGCGGCGAAGGGGGGGGCGGTGGCGGCGGTGGAGCGACCTCGTGGTCTGATCTGCTCGCAGCGACGGTATTGCTGTTGACCTTGCGGGGCGTTCGCCAACGGCGAATCACCGTTCGGTGACGCCACATCAAGGCGACGATGCCAACCCATCCGCCCGGCCGAATGTGATGCGATAACACCGAAGGGCATTGCCGCACGGTACTTCTGCAAAGGTGGCACCGTGAATCGCCGCCACCTTCTCGACCACCCGGTGGCCCAAGCCCAGGCCTAGCCGCGAAACAGAAGCGCCGTTGCGGTGGATGCGCGCATCGTCATCATGGACGTTGGTCACCTGCAGCCACGCCTCATCGCGATCGACCGTCACTTCGACGACGCTGCCCGGCGGGGCGTGCCCAAGCGCGTTTTCAATCAGGTTGCGCAGCGCCAGCTCCAGCAGGAGTTCATGGCCGGTGACCACCAGTTCGGAAGCCCCCAACAGGGCCAGTTCATGCCGCCCATCGAGTGAAGACTGCGCATAGTCGGCCAGCACACGGGCGGCCATCGGTACGACGTCGAACGAGGTGGCCGCCTCGGTCA
>Ga0070661_100000224_pt1 | contig 46816 bp, 48 predicted proteins | sample KBSC43metaG_FD_64663 | JGI IMG/M metagenome (GOLD analysis project Ga0070661, IMG submission 64663) | Corn rhizosphere microbial communities from Kellogg Biological Station, Michigan, USA - KBS C4-3 metaG | ecosystem: Host-associated > Plants > Roots > Rhizosphere > Soil ... | reverse complement strand
ATCACCCCCTCACCCTAACCCTCTCCCCCAAGGGGGAGAGGGAAAACGAAATGAATTGAGAGATTGCCGATGAGCATCCAGATCAAAGTCCCGGCCATGGGTGAATCCGTGACCGAAGCCACGGTCGCGCGCTGGTTCAAGAAGGAAGGCGACGCCGTTTCCCGCGACGAGCCGCTGGTCGAACTGGAAACCGACAAGGTGACGGTCGAAGTGCCCGCGCCCGCCGACGGTTCGATCGAAGCGATATCAGTGAAAGAAGGCGACACGGTTCAGGTCGGCACGATCCTGGGCGCGATTGCCGAAGGCAAGGCCGGCGTTGCAACAGCCGCACCCGTCAAAGCACCCGAACCGCCGAAAGCCGTGGCACCAGCGCCTGTCTCCGCACCAAAGCCCGCACCCGCTCCGCAGCCCGCGCCTGCACCGAAAGCCGATGCGCCTGTCATGCCATCGGTGCGCCGCATCTCCGAAGAAAGCGGTCTCAATCCCGCAACCCTGCCCGGCACGGGCAAAGAAGGCCGCGTGCTGAAGGGCGACATGCTGGCCGCACTCGAAGCCCGCGCCAGCGCGCCCAAGCCGATTGCGCCCGTCCAATCCGGCCCGCGCCCGCGCGCCGAGCGCGAAGAGCGCGTCACCATGAGCCGCCTGCGCAAGACCATCGCGACGCGCCTCAAGGAATCGCAGAACACGGCCGCACAACTGACGACCTTCAACGAAGTCGACATGACCCACGTCATGAACCTGCGCGCCGAATACAAGGACGATTTCGAGAAGAAGCACGGCGTGCGGCTGGGCTTCATGGGCTTCTTCGTGAAGGCGTGCATCGCAGCCTTGAAGGAATTGCCCAACGTCAACGCCGAGATCGAAGGCGACGACATCGTCTACAAGAACTATTACGACGTGGGTATCGCGGTCTCGACCGAACGCGGCCTTGTCGTGCCGGTGGTGCGCGACGCAGATGCGTTGTCGCTCGCCCAGATCGAAAAGGCGATCAACGATTTCGGCCTGCGCGCCCGCGACAACAAGCTGAAGCTCGAAGAACTGCAAGGCGGCACGTTTAGCATCACCAATGGCGGCGTCTTCGGTTCATTGATGAGCACGCCCATTCTCAACACGCCGCAATCGGGTATTCTGGGCATGCACAAGATCCAGAAGCGCGTGATGGTGATCGACGACAATATCGAAATCCGCCCGATGATGTATCTGGCGCTGTCCTACGATCACCGTTTGGTCGATGGGCGCGAAGCCGTGACGTTTCTGGTGCGCGTGAAGGAAAATCTGGAAGATCCGCAGCGGCTGTTGCTGGATATCTAAATCCCATTTGTCATCCCCGGCCGAGCGCCGCATCGCGGCGCGAGGGGAAGGGGATCCAGGCGTCAAACACCGATCGGTGTCTCGCATCTGGGTCCCCTTCCCCTCGCTGTCGCTCGGCCGGGGATGACAAATGGGATTTGAATTTGAAAAACGGAGCTTAAGCGTAGCGCTGATCCGCCTGCTCAAGCTTCGCCAGCTCCACTTTCGCCCGCAACTCGATCTCGTCGAGCACGTTCTGCAGTTTGGGATCGGCGAAACCGTCCTGGCGGCGGCTTACGGCGTTGGCGAGGCGGTTGAGCGTCAGGCGCGGGATACCGCCCGACAACAAGCCGTCGCGGACTTCGTCCAGCATGTCGAGCAGGTCTTCGCCGTGATCGAGTCCGCGCGAACGGCCGTCGGCGGAATCGTCCACGCCTTGCAGCATCAGAATATTGTCGACCGCGGCGATAGGGCCGGGGCCGCTCACCACCTGTCCGCGCGGCGCTTCGGCCGGATCGGAGATCTTGAAGGTCGTGTCGCTGCCGCCCGTCGAACGCGCGGCGCGGCGCACATTCGCGGTTTCGACTTTACGGGTGCCGTTGATTTCCAAAGGGTGCGAATCCCATTGCGACAGGCCATCATGCGCAACGTATGGTTAAGAAGTGGTTGCGGCCGCAAAGCCCGCAGGGCTAGCGTGGCCCGGCCTTTTTCGCGGATAAACCGCTCCATGCTGAACCCCGCCCTCGATCTGGCCGAATTCGCCCGGGCCTACAAGGCGAAGAACCGCATCCAGATCCGCGACCTGCTGCAGGAAGCGCCCGCCGAAGACCTCTACAATGTGCTCTCCCGCGAAACGCCGTGGAAGCTCGTCTATTACGACCAGGGCAAGACGGTGGTGCTATCGCCCGAAGAAATGCAGCGCCTGACGCCGCAGGACCGCGCCCAGCGCATCGGCAACGTCTATGCGCGCGCCCGCGACAATTTCGGCTTCATCTATCAGGCGTTCCTGATGGCCGAGAATTATGCGCAGAAGAACTATCCCGGCCACCCGCTGCACGCGGTGTTCGAGTTCGTCAACAGCGCGCCGTTCGTCGAACTGGTGCGCAAGGTGAGCGGCATATCCACCATCGCGGGCGCCGACGGCCAGGCCACGCTTTATGTGCCCGGACATTTCCTCAACACCCATAGCGACCAGATACCGGGCCACAAGCGTCGCGTGGCCTATGTGCTGAACATGTCGAAGAACTGGGACCCCGATTGGGGCGGGCTGCTGCAATTCTACGGGCCGGAGAAATCCATCGATCAGGTGTTCGTGCCGCGCTTCAACAGCCTGTCGCTGTTCACCGTGCCGCAAGAACACGCGGTAACAGCGGTAGCACCTTATGCACCGGTGGGACGTTTTGCGATTACGGGTTGGTTCGTCGATCCGTAACTAGCCGGGCGGCGGGCCGTGCATATAGCTCTCGACCAGAGAGCCCGCGACCAAGCGCCAGCCGTCCACCAGCACGAAGAAGATCAGCTTGAACGGCAGCGAAATGATGACCGGGGGCAGCATCATCATGCCCATGGACATCAGGATCGAGGCCACCGCCATGTCGATGACGAGGAACGGCACGAAGATCATGAAGCCGATCTCGAAGGCGCGTTTCAGCTCCGACAGCATGAAGGCGGGCGCAATCGTGGTGATCGCGATATCCGACGGTTTCGCGGGCGGCTTGGCGCGGCTCATGTCGAGGAACAGCTTCAGATCGGCCTGCCGGACATGGTTCAGCATGAAGCCCTTCACCGGCACGGAGGCGCGGTCCAGCGCTTCCTCGGTGGTGATCTGGTTGGCCATCAAGGGTTCGACGCCCGCTTTGTAAGCGTCGTGGAAGGTCGGCGTCATCACGAAGAAGGTGAGGAACAGCGAAAGACTGACGATGACGGTGTTCGGCGGGCTTTGCGCCACGCCAAGTGCGGTACGCAACAGCGACAGCACCACCACGATGCGCACGAAACACGTCATCATGATGAGGATCGAGGGCGCAAGGCTCAGGATCGTGATGAGGGCCACGATCTGAACGATCCGGTCGGTGAAAAGCCCGTTGCCCGTCAGGTTGATCGACAGGGAGTTGGATGCGGCGCCGCCTGTGGCTGCGTCGGCGGCGAAGGCAACGTTAGGAAGAACGACAACGACAAGAAGCGACGTCAACGCGAGCATCAACACCCGCATCCACTTACCTCCCCCTTGTGGGGAGGTCGACGCGCGGCAGCGCGGCGGGTGGGGGTTGCTGGAGCGAGGCTCGCTGGAGCCCCACCCGTCGTCGTGCCGATGCACGACGCCGACCTCCCCGCAAGGGGGAGGTAAGAGAGTGACGCTACTCATGTGGCGTTGCATCCGCGTTCTCGACCAGTGTCGCGCCCTGCGGGCCGATGAAGAGAAGATGTTCGCGATTGTCTTTGCGCACGAGCAGAAGTTTCTGGCGCGGGCCGATCATCAGAGATTCAACAACCGACAAACGCCGCACCGCGTTGGCCTTCATCACGCCCGGCACGCCGTAGCGGCGCGCGGCAAGGGCTGCGAGACCCAGAAGCGCCAGCACCACGAGGAGTGCGCCGAGATAACGGGCGATGTCGACATATTCCATGCGCGATACATGAAGCGGTTAGGCTTAATCGCGAGTTAAGAACGGGAAGAACTTGCCCGGCAAAAAGGTTCGCTTGTGTTAAGCAGCGATTAAACTTCGAAGCGCACCATGGCGTCTCTTAGGGTTAACTGAACCTTAAAAGGGTGCGGCCATGAACCTTCCCGATATTCCCCTGTTCGCGATGCTGCGCGAGCGCATGTCGTGGCTCAACCAACGCCAGGGCGTGCTGTCGCAGAACGTCGCCAACGCCGACACGCCCGGCTACGGCGCGCGCGATCTCAAGGCGCCCGATTTCGAAACGCTGCTGCGCAACACGGTGAAGGGCACGGAAATCTCCAGCGGGCTGCGCACCACCAATTCCAAACACATCGCGCTGCAAGCTTCCGCCGAATCCGGCGGCTTCACCGACTTTGCGGCCCCCGATGTCGAAGCCTCGCTCAACGGCAATTCCGTCTCGCTGGAAAGCGAAATGATGAAGATGGCCGACACGCAGGCGTCCTATCAGGCCGCGACAAACCTCTACAGCAAGGCCGTCGACATGATGCGCACGGCCATCGGCCGCACGAGCTAGGAGAACTGAACGATGGATCTCAACACGTCCATGATCGTCGCCGCGTCGGGCATGCGCGCGCAATCCACGCGCATGCGCATCATCGCGGAAAACATCGCCAACGCGAATTCCACCGCGCAGACGCCGGGGGGCGATCCCTATCGCCGCAAGGTCGCCACCGTGAAAAGCGATTTCGACCGCGAATTGAACGCGACGCTGGTGAAGCCCGGCAAGCCAGTTTCCGACATGACGGAATTCCGCATGCAGTTCGATCCGGGCAACCCGGCCGCCGACACCAAGGGCTACGTCAAGCTGCCGAACGTCAGTTCGCTCATCGAAGTGATGGACATGCGCGAGGCGCAACGCTCCTACGAAGCCGACATCTCGGTGATGGAAGCCTCGAAATCCATGCTGGCGCGCACCGTCGATCTTCTGCGCCGCTAAAGGAGTAGCAGACCATGGCCATTCCAGCCGCAGCCGCCGCCGCCTATCAGGCGATCGCCAAGATCGGCGTCGAAGCGCCCGCGCAAGCCGCAGGCGGTGCCGCGACCGGTGGCACGCAAAGCTTCGGCGATTTCCTGTCGGGCGCGGTGAAGGACAGCATCGGGACGATGAAACAGGGCGAAACGCTCGCGATGAAGCAGATCGCGGGCCAGGCCGACATCGTGGATGTCGTCAACGCCGTGAACCAGGCCGAACTGACGTTGAACACCGTCGTCGCCGTTCGCGACAAGGTGATCCAGGCGTATCAATCCATCATGCAGATGCCGATCTGACGAGAACAAGAACATGGGTCCCACGGAAGCCATCGATTTCGCGCGCGAGAGCATCTATGTGCTGCTCCAGATTGCCGCGCCCGCCATGCTGACGGCACTCGTCGTCGGCGTCGTGATCGGCCTGTTGCAGGCACTGACGCAAATCCAGGAAATGACGCTTGTGTTTGTGCCGAAGATCATCGCGATTTTCCTCGTGCTGCTCATCGCCCTGCCCTTCGCGGGATCCGCGATGGCGGGACTAATGACCGACGTGGCGCAGCGCATCGCTGCGTATTAGCGAGCATGTTTCCCTTCACCTCATCGCTTTCGTTTTCCTCCCCCGCTTGCGGGGGAGGTGCCTTCGCGAAGCGAAGCGGAGGGGGAAAGTGTGTGTACGCGTCGACTGCCCCCCTCCACCGCTGCGCCTGCGCTTCGCTTCGGCTGGCGGTCCCCCTCGATACGCTGCCGCTACGAGCCCGCAAGCGGGGGAGGATCGTATGACCTTCACCCTCGGCAACGTTTCCGGCCTTCTCACCGTCTACATGCTGGTCTTCAGCCGTGTGGGCGCGATGATCATGCTGTTGCCTGCCATCGGCGACATGGGCGTGCCGCCGCGCGTGCGCCTGTCGCTTGCGCTCGCCATTTCGCTTGCGCTGGCTCCTACCGTTGCGCGCCTCTACACCAACATCCCCGATACGCCGATGGCGTTCGGGTTGTTGATCGCGCAGGAAATCACCAGCGGCGTCGTGATCGGCGCCATCGCGCGGCTGATCATGAGCGCGCTGCAGGTCGCGGGTTATCTCATCGCCACGCAGACGGGCCTTGCCTACGCGCAGACCGTCGATCCCACCATGGGCGTTCAGGGCGCCATTGTCGGCACCTTCTTCTCGCTGCTGGGCACGGTGATGATCTTCGCCACCAACATGCATCATCTCGCCATCGGCGCCATTGAAGGCAGCTATCGCATGCTGCCGCCCGGCGGAAGCTTTCCCACCGGCGATCTCGCCGAACTCGCCATCCGCTATACGAGTGGCGCGTTCCTGATGGGCCTTCAACTCTCCGCGCCTTTCATCGTCTTCGGCTTCGTGGTGACGGCCTCCATCGGCCTGCTCGCCCGCCTGATGCCGCAGCTTCAGGTGTTCTTCATCGCCATGCCGATCAACATCCTGGCGGGCTTTCTCATCATGATGCTGCTGCTCGGCTCGATGATGACGATGTTCCTCAATTTCTACGGCCAGCAGATGGGAGCGCTGCTCTAGATGGCCGACGATCGCGACGACTCCCAACAAACCGAAGAGCCCACACAACGAAGGCTCGAAGAAGCCCACAAACAGGGCGACGTCGTTCAAAGCGCCGAAGTGACGACCTTCGTGATCCTGGCCGCGGGCGCCTTGTCGCTCAGCCTGTTCGGGTCTTCGGCGGCGGAGGGTTTCGCGCGCCGCTTCACCATTTTTCTTTCCGAGCCCGATCAGTTCGCCGTCAGTTCCGGCGGCATGATCGTGTTGCTGAAAAGCGTGCTGTTGAGCACGGGAGAAATCCTCGCGCCCATCTTCGGCCTGCTTATGCTGCTCGCGCTGGCAAGTCATCTCATCCAGCACCGCCCGGTCTTCACCACCGAACGCCTCAAGCCGAATTTCTCCAAGCTCAATCCGATGAGCGGCTTCAAGCGCCTGTTCGGCTTCGACGGCGTGATGAATCTCGTCAAGGGTCTCATCAAGCTCGCCATCGTCGGCACGGTGACGTGGACGGTGCTGTGGCCCGAACGCGGCAGGCTGGACGGCCTGCTCGGCCAATCGCCGATGGTGCTGGCCTCCGTCATGATCGCGCTTCTGATGAAGGTGCTGATGGCCGCCCTCGCCGTTCTCGCCGTCATCGCGGGCGGCGACTATCTGGTGCAGCGCTACCGCTTCATCAAGCGCCACCGCATGAGCAAGCAGGAGGTCAAGGAAGAGTTCCGCCAGACCGAAGGCGATCCGGCCGTCAAAGCCAAGATCAAGCAGATCCGCACCGAACGCGCCAGGCGCCGCATGATGGCCCAGGTGCCCGATGCCACGGTCGTCATCATGAACCCGACCCATTTTGCCGTGGCGCTCAAATACGAATCGGGCGAGATGGCGGCACCGGTCTGCGTGGCCAAGGGCGTGGACGCGCTCGCGCTGCGCATTCGCGACGTGGCCGAGGAAAACGATGTGCCCGTCATCGAAAACCCGCCGCTCGCGCGTGCGCTTTACGCCTCCGTCGATCTCGACGAAGCCGTGCCGCCCGAACATTTCAAGGCCGTGGCGCAGGTCATCGGCTATGTCATGCGGCTGACAGGGAAAATCAAGGCGAACTGATTGCGCCACACTCCCTCTCCCCCAGCGGGGGAGAGGGTTGGGGTGAGGGGGCGAGTGCCTCAACAGTCCGGGAAAGCAAATCGCTTCGCCCAACGCCATAAATTTCAGAAATAGCAGAATCGCTCGAACATTCTCCCCCTCACCCCGGCCCTCTCCCCCGCTGGGGGAGAGGGAGAAATCAGTTTGATTTCTCTTTGCGATAGCCCTCCCCCACATGCGGGGGAGGACTTAAAAGACTCACATGGCACTGAGTCCCTCACTTTCCCGGCCGAGCTACGGCCTTCCCGGCGGCAACTGGCGTTGGGCCGCGCTCGGCTTTGTCTTCATCGCCCTGATCGCGGGCGGAATCGCGGTCGGCGCACCGGAGTTTTCCCGCTGGGCGGGCTTCGTGCTCCTGGTGGGCATCGGATCGGTGGCGCTCGTCTTCCTGTTCGCGATCTGGCCCAATCCCAGCGCGCGGCTGGCCGACGCCCAGCGGCTCGCCACCGCCGCAGCCCAGGCCCATATCGCCTGGGCGATCACCGGCAAGGACGGCGCGGTGCTCGATTGCAACGAGGCCTACCGCAAGCTCGCCCATATCGCCGAAGGCGAAATCCCGCCGCCGCCGGAACTCGCGCTGAGCGGCGCATCTTCTTCAAGCGTGCTCTATCGGCTGGCGCGCGGCGCCATCGACGGCCAGCCGCGCGAGGAAACGGTCGCGCTCGACAACGGCCTTGAACTTTCCGCCGCCGTGCGCCCGCTCGGCAAAGGCGAAGCCGCGTGGTGGTTCATGCCGCGCCTGTCGACCGAAAAGCCCGTCGTGGCGGAAGCACCCAAACCCGCCCCCGCGCCCGTGGCGGCCGCAGCGCCCGCCGCCGTGCCGTCGCTGTTTCGCGATGCGCCGGTGGGCGTGGCGCTCGCAGACGAGAACGGCAAGATCTTCGAAGCCAACCGCGCCTTCGCCGATTTCTTCGACCTGCCCGGCGCGGGCACCAGCCGGATGCTGGGCGATCTGGTGGATGAAACCGACCGGCGCGCGCTCGGCGATCTTCTTTCCAATGGCGGCGCATCGAGCACCGGCCCCATCGAATTGCGCGCGGCGGGGGAAAGCGAACGCACCGCCAACCTTTATGCCAGCCCCTTCGCCGCCGGTGATATCCGCTTCGTGCTGCTCTACCTGATCGACATCTCCGAGCAGAAGTCCCTCGAACTCAAATTTGCCCAGTCGCAGAAGATGCAGGCCGTGGGACAACTCGCGGGCGGCGTGGCGCACGATTTCAATAATCTGCTCACCGTGATCATCGGCAATTCCGAATTCCTGCTGATGCGCCACCAGGCGGGCGATCCGTCGTTCAAGGAGATCAACGAAGTCCACCAGAACGCGCTGCGCGCCGCACAACTGGTGGGCCAGCTTCTCGCTTTCTCGCGCAAACAGACGCTGCAGCCGCGCGTGATCGCGCTGGGCGATGTCGTCACGGAACTGAGCCACATGCTGCGCCGCCTCTTGCGCGAAGGCGTGGATTTAAGGCTCGAGAACCAGAGCAATCTCTGGCCGGTGAACGCCGACGAAGCCCAGCTTTCCAACGCGATCATCAATCTCGTCGTGAACGCGCGCGACGCCATGCCGAAGGGCGGCACGGTGACGATCTCGACCTCCAACGAGATCACGCTCGAACCGCAGGCACTTGGAACAGCCGTCATGCCGCCGGGCGAATATGTGCGCATCGAAGTCGCCGACACCGGCACCGGCATCGACAAGGAACATCTGGGCAAGATCTTCGATCCGTTCTTCACCACCAAGGCGGTGGGACAGGGCACGGGGCTTGGACTGGCCACCGTCTACGGCATCGTCAAACAGTCGGGCGGCTTCATCACGGTGGAAAGCGAAGTGGGGCGCGGCACGGCATTTCGCATCTATCTGCCGCGCCACTACGTCGATACGAACGCACCCGTTGTCGAAGACGTGCAGCAAACAGCCGTCACGCGCGACGTCACCGGCCAGGACACCATCCTTCTCGTGGAAGACGAGGAAGCCGTGCGCAGTTTCGCGGCGCGTGCGCTTCGGATGCGCGGTTACAACGTGCTGGAAGCCGAAGGCGGCGAGGAAGCGCTGGAAATCGTGCAGAACCAGACGCAGACCATCCACCTGCTCATCAGCGACGTGGTGATGCCCAACATGGACGGCCCGACGCTCGTGCGCGCCGTGCGCCGCCTGCGCCCCGACATGAAGATCATGTTCATGTCGGGCTACGCCGAAGAAGCCTTCCGGCGAAACGAAGAGAAGGCCGAAGACCTCCACTTCCTGCCCAAGCCCTTCGGCCTGAAGCAGCTTGCAGCGAAGGTGAAAGAGGTCCTCTCCGGCACCCCGCCGCCCGCCGCGCGATAGCGAATCAGCGGCCGCCGGTGCGGCCTTCCGCCGTCTATATCTGGACGTGAAAACGGGCCGCCGTACCACATGAACGGGCACGACTCAGGGCCCTCAAACCGATTCCCCAAACGCCCCGAATCCAGCCTTTTCGAACTGCGCGAACCATCGCAGAACATGTTTGAAATATCTGTTTGTAATCAGCGCTTTACGCGCATCTTGCAAAAGAGAACAAAACGTGCACTTTTGCCTTCATTGCGGGGTCGGAAGCCCTGTGAAATAAGGAGACGAGGCGCATGGCACAGGCAGCTTTACAGGTGGTTGGACGGGAAGGCGCGAAAGCGGACAACGGGGACCGGAAACGCGCGCTTGAGGCGGCGCTTTCCCAGATCGACAGGGCGTTCGGCAAGGGCTCGGTGATGAAGCTCGGCCAGCGCGACCTGGCCGTGGACACGGATACGGTCTCCACCGGATCGCTGGGGTTGGATATCGCGCTCGGCATCGGCGGGTTGCCGCGGGGCCGCGTGATCGAGATTTACGGACCGGAATCCTCGGGCAAGACGACCCTGGCACTTCATGCCGTGGCCGAAGCCCAGAAGAAGGGCGGGATCGCGGCCTATGTCGACGCCGAACACGCGCTCGACCCGATCTATGCCCGCAAGCTCGGCGTCGACATCGACGAGATGCTGATCTCCCAGCCCGACACCGGCGAACAGGCCCTCGAAATCACCGACACGCTGGTGCGTTCCGGCGGCATCGACATCATCGTGATCGACTCGGTTGCGGCGCTGACACCGAAAGCCGAACTCGAAGGCGAGATGGGCGATCAACTGCCCGGCCTGCAGGCCCGCCTGATGAGCCAGGCCTTGCGCAAGCTCACCGGCTCGATTTCGCGCTCCAATACGATCGTCATCTTCATCAACCAGATCCGCATGAAAATCGGCATCATGTTCGGCAATCCCGAAACCACGACGGGCGGCAACGCGCTGAAATTCTACTCTTCCGTGCGTCTCGACATCCGCCGCATCGGCGCGATCAAGGACCACGAGGAAGTGGTGGGCAATCAGACCCGCGTGAAAGTGGTGAAGAACAAGGTCGCCCCGCCCTTCAAGCAGGTCGAGTTCGACATCATGTATGGGCAAGGTGTCTCCAAGACCGGCGAACTCGTCGACCTCGGCGTCAAGGCTGGCATCGTCGAAAAGTCTGGCGCCTGGTTCTCCTATGACGGCCAGCGCATCGGTCAGGGCCGCGAGAACGCGAAAGCCTTCCTCGCTCAGAACCCGGATATGGCCAACAAGATCGAGGCCCAAGTCCGCCAGAACGCAGGCCTCATCGGTCAGGCCCTGGTCCACGGCGACGACGCAGCCAAGGCCGAAGACGAAGAAGAATAGGACAAGCTTTTTTGACGTTCCCTATGGCATGGGGAACGGCTCCAGAAGGGGCGCCTGCTAACCCAGGCGCCCCTTCGACATTTCGGCCCTGCAACCGGCCGGGATGACAACGTAAAGGCCCGCCGCTACAAGCCTTCCTCATGAAAAGCCTTTCCGACGTCCGCTCGAACTTCCTGGATTATTTCGCCGCGCGCGGCCACACGCCCGTGCCGTCCTCCCCGCTCGTGCCGAGGAACGACCCATCGCTGCTGTTCACCAATGCGGGCATGGTCCAGTTCAAGAACGTGTTCACCGGGCAGGAAAAGCGCCCTTATGTGCGCGCCGCCAGCTCGCAGAAATGCGTCCGCGCCGGAGGCAAGCACAACGACCTCGACAATGTCGGCTACACATCCCGCCATCACACCTTTTTCGAGATGCTGGGGAATTTCTCCTTCGGTGACTATTTCAAGGAAGACGCCATCGCGTTCGCCTGGGAGCTGATCACCAAGGATTTCGGCCTGCCAAAAGACCGCCTGCTCGCGACCGTCTATGCGGAAGACGACGACGCCTTCAATCTCTGGAAGAAGATCGCGGGGCTGCCGGAGTCGAAGATCATCCGCATCGCTTCCAGCGCCAATTTCTGGTCGATGGGCGATACCGGCCCCTGCGGTCCGTGCTCGGAAATCTTCTACGACCATGGCGATCACATCCCCGGCGGTCCGCCCGGAAGCCCCGATGAAGACGGCGACCGGTTTGTCGAGATCTGGAATCTGGTCTTCATGCAGTTCGACCAGCAGGCGGGCGGCCAACGCACCAACCTGCCGCATCCCTCCATCGACACCGGCATGGGATTGGAACGCGTCTCCGCCGTGCTGCAGGGCGTGCACGACAATTACGATACCGATCTCTTCCGCCACCTGATCGCAGCTTCGGTGGAAGCAAGCGGCGCAAAAGCCGAAGGCGAAGCCAAATTCAGCCACCGCGTGATCGCCGATCACCTGCGCTCGACCTCTTTCCTCATTGCCGATGGCGTGCTGCCGTCGAACGAGGGCCGCGGCTATGTGCTTCGCCGCATCATGCGCCGCGCTATGCGCCACGCCCATCTGATCGGCAGCCGCGATCCGTTGATGTATCGCCTGGTGCCCGCGCTCGTCGCCGAAATGGGCACGGCGTATCCGGAACTGGTGCGCGCGCAGGCGCTGATCACCGAAACGCTGAAGCTCGAAGAAACCCGCTTCCGCGAGACGCTGGTTCGCGGCCTTAAACTGCTCGACGAAGCGACCGACAGCATGAGCAAGGGCGCCACGCTGAAAGGCGACGTCGCGTTCAAGCTCTACGACACCTATGGGTTCCCGCTCGACCTCACCGAAGACGCCTTGCGCGCGCGCGGCATCGCGGTCGACACCGACGGTTTCAAGGCCGCGATGCAGAAACAGCGCGAAGACGCCCGCAAGGCGTGGAGCGGTTCGGGCGAAGCGGCCACCGACACGCTGTGGTTCGCGCTGCGCGACGAAGTGGGCGCCACCGAATTCCTCGGCTACGACAGCGAAACCGCGGAAGGCAACATCGTCGCCATCGTGAAGGACGGCGCGCGCGTGACGGCGCTTCATGCGGGCGAGACGGGTTATATCCTCACCAACCAGACGCCGTTCTACGCCGAATCCGGCGGCCAGATCGGCGACCAGGGCGCGATGTCCACCAAATCCGCGCAGGCCACCGTCACCGACACCGAAAAGAAACTCGGCGCATTGCACGCCCATCTCGTGAAGGTCGAGACCGGCGAATTCAAGATCGGCTGCTCCGTCGATCTGAAAGTCGACAGCGAACGACGCAGGGCCACGCGCGCCAACCATTCCGCGACGCATTTGCTGCACGCTGCTCTCAAGCGCATTCTGGGCGCCCATGTTTCGCAAAAGGGCTCGATGGTCGGGCCTGATCGTCTGCGTTTCGATTTCAGCCATCCCAAGGCGGTGAGCCATGACGAGCTGATGCAGATCGAACGCAACGTCAACGCGATCATCCGCCAGAATTCCGATGTCTCCACGCGCCTGATGCCGACGGACCAGGCGATCAAGGCTGGCGCGGAAGCGCTGTTCGGCGAGAAATACGGCGACGAAGTGCGCGTGCTCAGTATGGGCGACGACATCGACGCGGTGAAACCTTATTCCGTCGAACTTTGCGGCGGCACCCATGTCCGCCGTCTGGGCGACATCGGCATCTTCACGATCCTGTCGGAGAGCGCGGTCGCCTCCGGCGTGCGCCGCATCGAGGCGCTGACGAGCGAAGGCGCGCGCCTTTATCTCGCGGGCCAGGCCGAACTCGCGCGCGAAGCCGCGGGGGCGCTGAAAACCTCTCCGGCGGAATTGCCGCAACGTGTGGCGCAACTCGCAGAAGAACGCCGCAAGCTCGAACGCGAATTGAACGACGCCAAGCGCGCGCTGGCGCTCGCAGGGCCAGCACGTTCCGACGAAGGCGATGCGGCAAAAGAAATCAACGGTGTCAAAACCGTGTTGCGCAGCGTCGAAGGGGTGTCCGCGAAAGACCTCAAAGGTCTCGCCGACGACGCCAAGGCCAAACTCGGTTCCGGCGTCGTGGCGTTTGTCGCGGTGTCGGACGGCAAGGCGTCGCTGGTCGTCGGCGTCACCGACGATCTCAAAGACAGGATCAACGCGGTCGATCTGGTGAAGGTCGGCGCCGAACAACTCGGCGGCAAAGGCGGCGGCGGACGTCCCGACATGGCGCAGGCCGGCGGCCCCGATGGCACGAAAGCAAACGAGGCTCTCGCCGCCATCGAACAGCGCCTGGCGGCGCTTGCGCCCGCCTGACATCCGCAATGCGCGCGCGGGATCAGCCAAGTTTCAGATGTCGCACCTATCTGGTTCTCGAAGGCGGCGTTACGGCCGGTCCGCTCAGCGTCGCGGTGCGAGTGTTTCTCGTCGCTCTGATCGTGGCCAACGTCACCGCATATGTTTTGCAGAGCGTGTCTTGGGTTAGATCTGGCTACCTGGCTGACCTGACGCTGTTTGAAATCTTTTCCATCGCAGTGTTCGCAACCGAATATCTCCTGCGGATTTGGACGGCGCCCGAAGATCCGGTGAACGCGGCAGGCGGCCCGATCCTTGGCAGGCTGCGTTACGCGCTTCAGCCGATGATGATCGTCGATTTGCTGGCGTTTGCGCCGTCGCTGCTGGCGCTCATCGTCCCGTTCGTCGATCTTCGCATCCTCCTGCTTGCCCGATTGCTGCGTCTGTTAAAAATAGCGCGTTATTCACCGGCGCTCACCACGCTTGCCGATGTGCTAAAGCAGGAACGCCGGGCGCTCTTCGGCACCTTCCTTCTTCTTGTTTGCGCCATGGTGTTCGCAGCGTCGGCGATGCATGCGGTCGAAGGAAGCGTTCAGCCGCACAAATTTGGCACTATTCCCGACTCCATGTGGTGGGCGATCGCGACACTGACAACGGTCGGTTACGGGGACGTTGTGCCTGTCACTGCGCTGGGAAGGGCGATTGCCGCGGTCACAATGATGATCGGGCTCGGCATCTTCGCGCTTCCTGTCGGCATTGTTGCCACAGGTTTCGTCAACATGATCCATCGGCGCGATTTCGTGGTCACGTTTGGAATGTTGGCGCGCGTACCGCTGTTCCGCGGCTTCGATGCGCAGCTCCTGAGCGAGATCATGGCGATGCTGCGCGCCGAATCCGTTTCGGCCGGGGGCATCGTTTCCGCGCGAGGCGACCGGGCGGCGACCATGTATTTCGTCGTCACCGGAACGGTCGAGGTGCGCCTGCACAACCGCAAGATCAATTTCCGCAGCGGCGATTTCTTCGGCGAAGTCGTGCTTCTGCAAAAGACAATGCGCGCGGCCACCATCGTGGCCGTCGATCCCTGCCGTTTGCTGACGCTATCGGCCGACGATTTCGAGCGGCTGATGCAGCGTCATCCCGAACTGCAAACGCGCCTGCCGGCACTGGCTGCCGAATATGTCGAGCAACTCGCGGCGGAAGGCGGCATCCTCGAAGAGGAAATCGCTGCGGCGAGGGAAGTAAGGATGCGCAGCACGACCTGACGCATCCTTCCCACGTCTGCTCTTTAGGTCACACAGAACAAACAGATCTTGTTTCCGGTGGGATCGCGCAGATACGCCGCGTAGAACCCCTTTTCCGCATCCGGCGGACGGAAACCGGGCGGGCCTTCATCCGTGCCGCCGTTCTTCATGCCCGCGTCATAGGCCGCCTTTACCGCTGCGTTCGACGGCGCGGCGTAGGCGATCATGATGCCGTTGCCCGCATGTACAGGCTTACCGTTGGCAGCTTGAGAGGTGACGGCGGAATGGCAATCCATGAAGGTCTTGCCGCCGCCCTTCTTGCCATAGCCGATCCAGCCGCCGTCGGCCAATTTGCGTTCGTCGCCCAGTTCGCCGAACACGGCATCGTAAAACTTTCCCGACGCCTCGCCGTCCAAGGCGCCGATGGTTACGTAACCGATCATCGAAATGCTCCCTCTATATGGATTTGCATAGTAGCTCCTCGTCCGAACAAAACAAGAACGTTTATGCCGGAACGGTATTGCGGATTCCGCATGGCGCGCGATGCTCCGCCCAACTTTGGGGCAGAGGGCACCATGCGCAAACTTCTTGTCGGTCTTGTGATCCTGATCGCGCTTGTCATCGGCGCTGTGTGGCTGTTCAGCGAGCCCGACATTCCGCGCGGCGACCTGGAAGCGAAATACGCGAAAGCCCCCTCGCAATTCATCATGCTGCCGGACGGGGCACGCGCCCATGTTCGCGACCAGGGGCCGAAGACCGCGCCCGTGCTCGTTCTTGTCCACGGCTCCAACGCGTCGCTCTTCACCTGGGTGCCGTGGGTGAACCGGCTCGACAAGGATTTCCGCGTCGTGACGTTGGACATGCCGGGGCATGGACTGACCGGCGCAGTGCCGAACGGGGATTACTCGCAGGAAGGCATGGTGAAATTCACCCTTGAAGTCGCCGACAAGCTGCATCTGGCGAAATTCGCCATCGGCGGCAATTCGATGGGTGGCGGCGTCGCCGCGCGCTTCGCGGAGGAGCATGCCGACCGCCTGACACACCTGATCCTCGTCGACGCGGGCGGCATGCAGACGGCGTTCGGCGACAAGGTCCCGCTCGCCTTCCGCATCGCGCGCATGCCCGTGATCAACCGGATGATGCTCTACGTCACGCCGCGTTCCATAGTGACGGAAGGCCTGAACGACGCCATCGTCCATAAGGAGATCATCAACGATCGCATGATCGATCTCTATTGGGATTTCGCGCGGATGGAAGGCACACGCGCCGCTACGCTCAAACGCTTCTCGCTGCCCTGGACCAACGATGTCGAGAACGACATCGGCAAGGTCAAGACGCCGACACTGATCCTGTGGGGCGAAGAGGATCATCTGATCCCGGTCGAGGCCGCCCACAAATTCAACAGCGCCATCGCGGGCTCGAAGCTGATCGTCTATCCCGCGACTGGCCACATCCCGATGGAAGAAGTGCCCGACGAATCCGCAAATGCGGTGCGCGGGTTCCTGAACGGAACCTGAATAAAGACGCCTACAGAAATTTGATCGCCTGCCGCAAATCGCGCCCTCGCCTACCCGGGAGCGATGGCCTATGGGAAGGCCAATGACCGACACCGCACAGCGCGATTCCGGCAACACCCGTGTCGTCCTGCTTGCCGTTCTGGCAGCGGGATTCCTGTTCCGCTTTCTGCCGCTTCTGTTCTGGCATTCCATCGCGCAGGCCGACGAGATTTTCCAAGCCGTGGAACAGGGCCACCGTCTTGCCTATGGCTATGGCCTCGTTCCGTGGGAATTCGATTATGCCGCGCGCTCATGGCTTCTTGCCTATCTGTCGGCGGGCGCGATGCGGTTGTCCGACCTCTTCGGCGGCGGCCCGCAGATATATCTGCCGCTGATCGCGGCTTTTCTGTCGGCGCTGGGCGCGGTGACGACGCTCTGCACGTTCCTGTGGGCACGGCGCTTCATGGGAACGGCCGCCGGCATCGCGGCCGCGCTCGTCTCGGCAAGCTGGGTCGACAACATGTTCTTCGGCGGACGCACGCTCACCGAAGCGGTTGCCGGAAATCTCTTCGTCATCGCGATCTATCTGGCGGAACCCGGCTATCGCGTGGAGCATCGCGGACGCCTGTTCGCCGCCGGGCTTTTTGCGGGCGCGGCCCTCGTGTTGCGTATCCATCTTGCGCCCGCGATTGCGCTTCTGTGGCTGTGGCGCGGCTTCGATACGCGGCGCTTCGTTTTCCTGAGTCTCGGCGCCTTGCTGATCGTCGCCTGCGACGGCGCGTTCGACGCGCTGACATGGAATTATCCGTTCGAGCCGATCTGGCTGAACATCAAGTTCAACCTGTTCCAGCACGGCAGCGAGAATTTCGGCACCGATCCCTGGTGGGAATATTTCTATTGGATGGGCGCCAATTGGGGCGGCACCATCGCGATCTTCCTGCCGCTCGCCTTCCTTGGCGGCCGCCGGGTGCCCTTTGTGCTGGTGTCGGCGTTCCTCATCGTGTTCGTGCATTCCTTCATCGGACACAAGGAATACAGATTCGTCTATCCCGCGGTTCTACTGTTCAGCATCGCCGCCGGTATCGGCGCGGTCGAAGCCGCGCGCATCCTCACCCACGGCTGGCGCGACGGCGCGCGCAACCCCGCGCGCGTCTCGATCGTCGCCGTCTGCGCGATCTGGTGGGGATTACTCGTCTTCGTGAACCTGATCGGCCGCGACTACGAAAAGCAGTGGGACCGCGCGCACAATAGCGCCGAGGCCGCCTTGTATGTTTCGGGAATGCACGATGTTTGCGGCATCGGTCTCAACCGCGTCGGCAATTACGAGAGCGGCGGCTACGCCTATTTCCACAAACGTGTGCCGCTCTATTGGAAAAACGAACGGTCGTGGAAGGTGATGGAGAAATCGGCCGCCTTCAACGTGATGCTCTACTCCGGGAAGGATGCCAGTCCGCGCGCGCTTCTCGCGACGAACACGCCCTATCGCAAGATCGCCTGCTTCAAGGATGTTTGCGTGATGCGCCGCCCCGGCGGCTGCGCGAAATTGCCGATGCGGAAACGTCCGCAGGTCGGCGAAATCAGCGCCGACGCGACCAATGGGTATCCCTATGTCGCGGGCGTCGACTAACCCGTCTTCACCGACATTTCGAGACCGCCGTCGAACGGCAGCGTCATGGTCGAGAAACCGTTCGCGGGATCGTTGATGTAGGCGAAATACTCGCCATAGGCGATGCGATAGGTGTCGGTGTTGTCGGCGATGACCACGGCGCCCTTGCGAAGATGCGGTCCCACCAGCTCGATGGCGGGGCGCGCCAGCGGCGTCCAGATGTCCATCAGCAGGAAATCGACCGGCCCTTCGATCCGCTTCAACGTCTCGCGCAGATCGCCTTCGCGCAGATCGACGACTTCCGAAAGCCCGGCTTGCGCGAAATGCCCGCGCGCGATGGCCGCTTTGGCGGGCTCGTATTCGGTGGCGATCACCGTGCCGCCGCCATTGTCGCGAATGGCAGCCGCCAGATAAAGCGTCGAGACACCAAACGACGTGCCGCATTCCACGATGCGTTTGGCGTTCAGCGCGCGGCAGAGCGAATAGCAGAACCGGGCCTTGATCGGTTCCAGAGCCACCATCTTGTCGGCCCAGAACGCGCGGCCCTTTGCGACGTCGGCGTCCGTGCCCGAAACACTGCGATAGCCGTGATCCTGCACGAAAGCGGCAAGAGCTGGCGTCTGCGCATCGCTCTGCGTGTGCAGCCGTTCGAGCAGCGCTTTCAGTTTGGTGTCGGTGTCGAGCGAGTTCACCCGTTCATCCTAGCGCGGATGGAAACTCAGGCCATCGCCTTCTTCAGGTTCTCGTCCACCTTGTCTAGGAAGCCTTCGGTCGTCAGCCATTTCTGCTCGGGGCCGACGAGCAGCGCGAGATCCTTGGTCATGAACCCGCTTTCGACCGTATCGACACAGACCTTCTCCAGCGTGTGGGCGAACTTGTCGAGCGCCGGATTGTTGTCGAGCTTGGCGCGGTGCGCCAGACCGCGCGTCCACGCGAAGATCGAGGCGATGGAATTGGTCGACGTCGATTTGCCCTTCTGGTGTTCGCGATAGTGGCGCGTCACCGTGCCGTGGGCGGCTTCGGCTTCCACGATCTTGCCGTCCGGCGACAGCAGCACCGATGTCATCAGGCCGAGCGAGCCGAAACCTTGCGCCACCGTGTCGGATTGCACGTCGCCGTCGTAATTCTTGCAGGCCCAGACATAACCGCCGCTCCATTTGAGCGCGGAGGCGACCATGTCGTCGATCAGGCGGTGTTCATAGGTGATGCCGAGTTCCTTGAACTTCGCGGCAAACTCCGCGTCGAACACTTCCTGGAACAGATCCTTGAAGCGACCGTCATAGGCTTTGAGGATAGTGTTCTTGGTCGACAGATAGACCGGCCATTTGCGCATCAGCCCGTAGTTCATCGAAGCGCGCGCGAAATCGCGGATGGAGTCGTCGAGATTGTACATCGCCATGGCGACGCCCGAACCCGGCGACTGGAATACTTCGTGTTCGATCACCTTGCCGTCGTCGCCTACGAACTTGATGGTCAGCGTGCCCTTGCCGGGGAAACGGAAATCGGTGGCGCGATACTGGTCGCCGAAAGCGTGGCGGCCGATCACGATGGGCTGCGTCCAGCCCGGCACCAGGCGCGGCACGTTGGAGCAGATGATCGGCTCGCGGAAGATCACCCCACCCAGGATGTTGCGGATCGTGCCGTTGGGCGATTTCCACATCTTCTTGAGCTTGAATTCCTCCACGCGGGCTTCGTCCGGCGTGATGGTGGCGCATTTCACGCCGACACCATGCTTCTGGATGGCGTGGGCCGCGTCCACCGTGACCTGATCGCCCGTCGCGTCGCGGTGTTCGATGCCGAGGTCGTAATATTCGAGCTTGATGTCCAGATAGGGCAGGATCAGTTTCTTCTTGATGAGATCCCAGATGATGCGGGTCATCTCGTCGCCATCGAGTTCGACGACCGGATTGGCTACCTTGATCTTGTCCATGGAAATCCTCGAAAAGGTGGCGTTCTGGACGTGTCTTAGCGAGGCAAAATTGCGCCGTCAAAGCAGCAAATGAGCGCCCCCGCCATCATCCTGTCCCACCCGCAACTGGGCGAAAACATCGGGGCTGCGGCCCGCGCCATGAAGAATTTCGGGCTTGCGGACCTGCGCCTTGTCGCCCCTCGCGACGGCTGGCCGAACGAGAAGGCCACCGCCATGGCCGCAGGCGCCGCCGACATCGTGGAGGCGGCCCGAATCTTCGAAACCACAGAAGCCGCACTCGCCGATCTGCAGCTTGTCTATGCCACCACCGCGCGCGAACGCGGGTTTGCCAAGCCCGTGTTGACACCCGCCGCCGCGGCCACCCGGCTGCGCGAAGCCCATTCGGCGGGGCACCAAACCGGAATCCTGTTCGGCGGCGAGCGGTCCGGCCTCGACAACCATGAAGTTTCGCTTGCCACCGCGATCGTCAACATCCCGACGGACAGCTTCGCCTCGCTGAATCTGGGACAGGCCGTGCTGCTTCTGGGTTACGAATGGTTCAAGGCCGCTGATGAAACTCCGGCCCTGCGTCTCGAACACGGCCCGCTCGCCAAACTCGCCACGGGCGAGGAGATGGCCCATCTCTTCGCTCACCTCGAAGAAGAGCTTCTCAAATCAGGCTTCCTCTACCCGCCCGACAAGACCGAAGCGATGATGCGCAACATCCGCGCCATGCTCACCCGCGCCGACTTCACCGACCAGGAAGTCCGCACGTTGCGCGGCATGATCGTGGCGCTGACCCGGGGCAAAAGGCGGGCCTTGTCCTGACAATGTACGGTTGCTAGGATCGACCTATGAACGCTCCCGCCCGCATTCGCTCCGAACGTGTTGACCTGCGCCTGACGCCGGAGGTCAAGCGCACGTTGCAGAAGGCTGCCGCGATCGCGAACAAGACGCTAACGGAATTCCTCGTCGACTCCGGCATGACGGCGGCTTTCGACACGCTTGCCGATCGCAAGGTTTTCCAACTCGACGAAAAGCGCTGGAAAGCCTTCGAGGAAGCGCTTGCCGCACCCCCGCGGCAAAATCCGCGCCTACGCAAATTGCTCGCGCGCAAGCCTGCCTGGGACCGGTGACCCCTCGACTACGGACGCTTTCCGCGCCCGCCGCCATCACGCGCGATCACGATCTCGCAGCATTCGATTGCGGTGCCGCTGCGTTGACCGAATGGTTGAAGCGCCGCGCCTTGCGCAACGAACTGGATGGCGCTTCCCGCACCTTTGTCGTGGCCGAAAAAAAGCGCGTGGTGAGCTATTACAGCCTGTCGGCCGCATCACTGTCGCATGCGGCTGCGACCGGCAGGGTCAAGCGCAACATGCCAGATCCCCTTCCTGCGATACTTCTTGGCCGGCTTGCCGCCGACGTTACCCTGCAGGGAACCGGACTGGGCGCGGATTTGCTGCAAGATGCCACGTTGCGCGTTCTTGGCGCGGCTGAAACGATTGGCGTGCGCGTGATGCTGGTTCATGCGATATCCGAAGCGGCAAAACGCTTCTACGAAAAGCATGGCTTCCGGCCCTCGCCCATCGATCCCATGACACTGATGATCACCGTCGATGAAATAACGCGATCTCTGACGACGCGATGACCGCAATCTTTCTGTTCGTTGTCCTGGTTCTTCTCGCTGCCCTGTTCGCGGCGTGGCCGATCATCCGTATGCGGACGAGAGCGTTGCGCGCGCGGATTGCCATGGCTTCGGCGCTGGCGCTCGTGGTGCTCGGCATCGGCGGCGGGCTTTATCTGGTGCTCGGCCAGCCTCAACTCGCGCTGCGCACGCCGGACGAAGCGATGAAGGGCCGCGACGTGCGCGCGCTGGTGGCGCTTCTCGCCCGCAAGGTTCGCGACACGCCGGACGATCCGCGCGGCTTCGTCTTTCTCGGGCGCGGCTATCTCACGCTCAACGACCCGGGCGACGCGGCCAAGGCGTTCGCGCGCGCGCTCGCCTTGCAACAGCGCGAGCGCAAGGTCGATCCCGCGCTCTATTCTGCTTACGGCGAAGCGCTCACGCGCGAGGCCACCGGCGTCGTGACGCCCGATGCCGAAAAGGCCTTTCAGAGCGCGCTCGTTCTCAATCCGCGCGATCCGGCAGCGCGCTACTATCTGGGCCTTGCCTATTCCGCGCGCGGGCAGGCCGACAAGGCGCTGCCGCTGTGGGAGGGATTGCTTGCGGAAATGCCGCCGTCTCCGCTGCGCTCCGAACTTGTCGACCGCGTCGCTGCATTAAAGGCGCGCGCCGGCGGCGAACCACCCGACATTGCGGCGATGGTTGCGGGTTTGGCCGCGCGTCTTCAGACGAATCCCAACGACCCGGAAGGCTGGCAGCGTCTGGTGCGGGCATACGCGGTTCTTGGCGACACTGAAAAAGCAAAAGCCGCGCTCGCCGATGCACGCAAAGCCATGGCGAAAAATCCGGCGGCGTTGGCGGCGATCGATGAAGAGGCCAAGGCACGCAAGCTCCGGCCTTGAAAAACCGGTTCATTTGACATATCTTACCTTTGTCTTACTTGGACCACGCCGATGCCCGCTCCCAAATTGACCACGACTGTCTCGACCAAAGGCCAGGTCATATTGCCCAAAGCGATCCGTGACCACAGGCACTGGCAGCCCGGCACGGAGTTGGTTGTCGAAGATACGCCCGATGGCGTGTTGCTAAAGTCGGCGCCAGTCTTCGCGCCTACACATCCAAAGAATGTGTTCGGTTCACTGCGTTATGCGGGAAAGGCAAAGAGCATCGAAGATATGGAGGCGGGGATCGCCGCGGAAGTGAAGCGGCGCCATGCTCGCAATCGATACTAATGTCATCGTTCGCTATCTCGTGAACGACGACATAGCACAGGCCGCCAAGGCAAAACGCTTGATCGATAACAACGACACATTCGTCTGCACGTCCGTCCTGCTTGAAACGCAGTGGGTGTTGCGCAGCGCCTACGGCTTTTCCGCGCAGGACTGCCTTAAAGCCCTATCGGGCTTTGCGGGGCTTCCACGCGTCACACTGGAGGACGCGCCTGCAATCGCAAACGCTCTCGATTGGGCAGCGAAAGGTCTGGATTTCGCCGATGGTCTGCATCTGGCCAAAGCGGGAAATTGCGAGGAGTTCGTCAGCTTCGATCAGACATTCGCCAAAACGGCCAATGCTCTTGGCGGCATCAAGGTCCGTGCTCCCTGACCAATAAAAAACGGCGGCCTTTCGGCCGCCGTTCTTTTCCCCCGGGCGTTTCCCCTCTAACTACGAAACGCGTCCCTGCCAGACGGGCCAGCAATTGGTTTTGCCGCCCGCTTTCACCGCGTTGTAAAGCTTGAGTTGCGCATCTTCGGCGCTCGCCCCGGCCTGTTCGGCCATGTAATCCGAGCCGCCTGCGCACCAGACGTAGAATTCGTGATTGCCGGACGCGACGAAGTCCGACTGTCTGCTGAAGGTAAGATTTGTGGCTGTTGCGACACCGGCTGCCGCGACGATTACGCCGCAAACGACCGCTCCCAAAATGCGCCTTTTCATCATTCTTTTCTCCCTAGCAGTATTGCGAGGTACGCATGGCTGCATTGCCACCCCATGGGCCATCCAAGCCCGGCACGTTTAGCGAATACGGACGATTTGCTCCCGACCCGCGTATCGACGGCTTATGCCGTTCTTCACGCTAACTGTAACGGTATGTAACAATTCCGGGCTTGTCGAGCCTCTTTTTCCAGATAGAACAGACTCTTATCTAAAATCCAATTTAGTTCCCGATGCGTTCGGGTTTATCGCCCTCGGCCCGGATCATCGCCTCGATGGCCTCGGCGGCCGCCTCGACCCCAGGCAAATCCCGGCCCCGGGCCACCAGTTGCACCCCGAATCCGTCCTCCCGGTAGAAGGGATAGGAGCCGATGGAGAGGTCCGGATGGTCGTTCTGGATGCGCGCCAATGCCGCAGCGATTCGGCCCTCGCCCAGCCGGGTCGAGATCGTGATGGAATGGACCACCGCGCCGCGTTCCAGTTCAGGCTCGATATTCTCCAGCATGGCCCGCATGATCATCGGCACGCCTGCCATGGTGTAAACATTGCCGACCCGGAAGCCGGGCGCCGTCGAGACCGAATTTTTCACCAGCACGCCGCCCAGCGGCACGCGCGCCATGCGCTTTCGCATCTCGTTGAAATCTTCCGGGTTCTTGTAGCGCGCACCGAGCATGGCGAGCGCTTCCGGGTGATAGTCGATGCCCACCCCAAACGCCTTGGCGATGGCGTCCGCCGTGATGTCGTCATGCGTGGGCCCGATGCCGCCCGTGGTGAAGACATATGTGTAGCGGCTGCGCAGGGCGTTGAGCGCTGCCACGATCTCGTCTTCAACGTCGCCCACCACGCGGGCTTCCTTGAGGTCGATCCCCAGTGCTGCCAGGAAGCGGGCGATGTAGTTGGTATTGGTGTCCTGCGTCCGTCCGGACAGGATCTCGTCCCCGATCACGAGGACGGCGGCGGTAACGGCTTTGGTTTCGCTCATGGGTTGTTGTAAGGATTGCCCAAGTATTTCAGGATAGTTTTGCAAGCTAAGCATGGGTGGAGTTCCGCTCCAAGAACCCCATATAAGGTACCAGATGTCGTTTTTGCCGGAAGCCAGCACTTTTGAAGCCGTCCGCCGCGCCAGTTTCGCGGTGACGCTGCACAATGCCGACGGCTTCGCAGGCATGCGCAAGGCCGGACGGCTGGCCGCCGAAGTGCTCGACCTGATGGTTCCGCTGGTGAAGCCCGGCGTCACGACCGCCGAACTGGATAAGGTCGCCTACGATTACATCGTGAGCCACGATGCGATTCCCGCCTGCCTCGGCTATCGCGGCTATCGCAACACGCTGTGCACCTCGCTCAATCATGTCGTCTGCCACGGCATTCCGAACGACAAGCCTTTGCGCGACGGCGACACCATCAATATCGACGTCACCGTGATCGTCGACGGCTGGCACGGCGACACGAGCCGCATGTATCTGGTGGGCGACGTGAAGCGCAAAGCCGCGCGCCTTGTCGACATCACCTATGACGCGATGATGCGCGGCATCAATATCGTGAAACCCGGCAAGACCACCGGCGACATCGGCCACGCGATTCAATCCTACGCCGAAGACCAGGAACGCTGTTCGGTGGTGCGCGATTTCTGCGGGCACGGGTTGGGCCGCGTCTTCCATTCGCTTCCCAACATCGTGCATTACGGCCGCGAAGGCCACGGGCTCGCGCTCAAGCCCGGCATGTTCTTCACCGTCGAACCGATGATCAATCTCGGCGGTTACGGCGTGAAAGTGTTGAGCGACGGCTGGACGGCGGTGACGCGCGACCGCTCGTTGTCGGCCCAATTCGAACATTCCGTGGGGGTGACAGAGGATGGCGTCGAGATCTTCACGCGCTCGCCAAAAGGCTGGGACAAGCCTCCCTACAACATCTAAAGAATCGAATGGCGTGGCGGATGCGGGCCGCTTCTTCGAGCCCGCGCCGCATTATCTCGACCATCGTCAACGTTTGCGCACCCGCTTTCTCGAAGGCGGGGCCGCTGCCATGCCCGATTACGAGATCATGGAATTGGTGTTGTTCGCCGCAATTCCGCGCCGCGATGTGAAGCCGCTCGCGAAGAAACTGATCGCCCATTTCGGAAGCTTCGCCGAAGCCATCGCCGCTCCCATCGAACGGATGATGGAAGTCGATGGCGTGGGCGAAAGCGTCGCCACGCATTTGAAGATCGTCGAAGCCGCGGCGTTGCGGCTTTCCAAGACCAAACTGCTCGGCAAGCCTGCGCTGAGTTCGTGGTCCGCGCTGATCGACTATTGCGCCGCCGCCATGGCGCGCAACCCGAACGAGGAATTCCGCATCCTGTTCCTCGACCGCAAGAACATCCTGATCGCCGACGAAGTGCAGAATAAGGGCACCATCGACCACACGCCCGTCTATCCGCGCGAGATCGTGAAACGCGCGCTGGAACTCGGCGCGTCCGCGATCATACTGGTGCACAACCACCCGAGCGGCGATCCCACGCCGTCGCGCGCCGACATCGAAATGACCCGCCAGATCACGGACGCTGCCAAAGCCCTGCATGTCGCCGTTCACGACCACATTGTGATCGGCCGCAGCGGCCACGCGAGCTTCAAAGCCCTGGGCCTGATGTAACCGCGCCTCCGCCTCAAACGAATATAAGGCGGATGAACGATAATTTTTCGCGCGGGTTTTACGCCCTTCCCCTTCGCCTGATCGTCGGTTACGGCTTCATGGAGCATGGCCTTGCCAAGCTTCTGCGCGGGCCCGATCACTTCACAAACATTCTTCACGCTATCGGAATGCCGATGGCTTCGATGTTCGCTTGGCTCACGATCCTTGTCGAAATCTTCGGCGGTCTTGCCGTGCTGCTCGGCCTTCTTATTCCGCTCGCCAGCATTCCGATGATCGTCGTCCTGCTGGTCGCGATTTTCACCGTGCATCTTCCCAACGGCTTCAGTTCCATAAAATTGCAGGCGGTGGATTCGGCCGGCGCTCATTTCGGACAGCCGGGCTATGAAACCGACCTTCTCTATCTCGCAGCCCTTGTGGCTCTGGTGCTCGGCGGTTCCGGCCCGCTGTCCGTGGACAGGCTGATTTTCCGGCACTTTTCCTTGCGTTACCGGCGGGAATGACAAAGCAAGGCACGGGGGATAAAACACCCCCATGCTGAAACTCTCCGATAAAGCCCTTCTGCGCGCCGATGCCTATGTGAACGGCGCGTGGACGAATGCGCGCTCGAACGCACGCTTTCCCGTCACAAATCCCGCAACCGGCGAAACCATAACCGAGGTCGCGAACCTTGATGCGGACGACACGCGCGCGGCCATCGAGGCCGCCCACGAAGCCTTGCCCGCATGGCGCGCGAAGACTGCGAAGGAACGCGCCGTCCTGATGCGCAAATGGTTCGAACTGATCATGGGAGCCCAGGAAGACCTGGCGCAGATCATGACCGCCGAACAGGGAAAGCCGCTCGCCGAAACGCGCGGCGAAGTCGCCTATGGCGCATCCTTCATCGAGTGGTTCGCCGAAGAGGGAAAGCGCGTCTATGGCGACGTGATCCCCACCAATCTTCCCAACCGCCGCATCATCGTGACCAAGGAACCCATCGGCGTCGTCGCTTCCATCACGCCATGGAATTTTCCCAACGCGATGATCACGCGGAAATGCGCGCCCGCGCTCGCCGCCGGCTGCACCTTCCTCATCAAGCCGGCGGGCGAAACGCCGCTGTCGGCCACCGCACTCGCCGAACTCGCGCATCGCGCGGGCATTCCCAAGGGGGTGTTCAACGTCATCACGTCGGAGAAAGCGGCCGAAGTGGGCCTTGAACTCACGCAGAACCCGCTGATCCGCAAATTCTCCTTCACCGGCTCCACGCCCGTCGGCAAGAAGCTGATGGCGCAATGCGCGACCACGGTGAAGAAGGTCTCGCTCGAACTCGGCGGCAACGCGCCGTTCATCGTGTTCGACGATGCCGATCTCGACGCGGCGGTCGAAGGCGCGATGGCCTCCAAATACCGCAACATGGGCCAGACCTGCGTTTGTGCGAACCGCCTGCTGGTGCAGGACGGCGTCTATGATGCCTTCGCGAAGAAACTCGAAGCCCGCGTGCGCCAGATGAAAGTCGGCAACGGCGCCGAAGATGGGGTCACGCAAGGCCCGCTCATCAACATGGATGCGGTCGAAAAGGTCGAGAAACTGATCGCGGACGGCGTGGCGAAAGGCGCCAGGATCGCCATCGGCGGCAAGCGCCATCAACTGGGCGGCACGTTCTTCGAACCCACCGTGATCGAAAACGCCACACCGCAAATGGAATTTGCCCGCGAAGAGATTTTCGGCCCCGTCGCCACCCTTTTCCGCTTCAAGGACGAAGCCGAAGCCATCGCCATGGCCAACGACACCGAATATGGCCTCGCGGCCTATTTCTATGCCCGCGACATCGGCCGCATCTGGCGCGTCGCCGAGGCTTTGGAGTACGGCATCATCGGCATCAACGAGGGCATCATCTCCACCGAGGTCGCGCCCTTCGGCGGCATGAAGGAATCGGGTATAGGCCGCGAAGGCTCCAAATACGGCATCGAGGATTTCCTCGAAATCAAATACCTCGCTCTTGGTGGATTGGGAAAATAGCTGAATGATTCCGCGTTACGCACGCCCCGAAATGACGGCGATCTGGTCGCCGGAGACGAAATTCCGCATCTGGTTCGAAATCGAAGCCCACGCCGCCGACGCGCTGGCCGAACTGGGCGTGATTCCGAAAGACGCCGCGCAAAAAGTCTGGGACATGGGGTCGAAGGCAAATTTCGACGTCGCCCGCATCGACGAGATCGAGCGCGAGGTGAAACACGACGTCATCGCCTTCCTCACACATCTGTCCGAGATCGTGGGCCCGGAAGCCCGCTTCGTGCACCAGGGGATGACGTCGTCCGACGTGCTCGACACCTGCCTGTCGATCCAGATGAAGCGCGCCGCCGACATCCTCATCAAGGACGTCGATCAACTGCTCGCGGCACTCAAGAAGCGCGCCTTCGAATACAAGATGGTGCCCACCATCGGCCGCAGCCATGGCATCCACGCCGAACCCACGACGTTCGGCGTCAAGCTCGCGGGCTTCTATGCGGAATTCGTGCGTGCGCGCGCCCGCCTCGTCGCCGCGCGCGAGGAGATTTCGGTCTGCGCCATTTCCGGCGCCGTCGGCACCTTCGCCAATATCGACCCGCGCGTGGAAGAACACGTCGCCGCCAAGCTGGGCCTGCAAGTAGAACCGGTTTCCAGCCAGGTGATCCCGCGCGACCGTCATGCCGCCTATTTCGCGGCATTGGGCGTGGTGGCCAGCTCCATCGAACGTCTCGCCACCGAAATCCGCCACCTGCAGCGCACCGAAGTCCTCGAAGCCGAGGAATTCTTCTCGGCGGGCCAGAAGGGGTCGTCGGCCATGCCGCACAAGCGCAACCCGGTGCTCACCGAAAACCTCACCGGCCTTGCCCGCATGGTCCGCGCCTATGCGATGCCCGCGATGGAAAACGTGGCCCTCTGGCACGAACGCGACATCAGCCACTCCTCGGTCGAACGCTATATCGGCCCCGATGCCACGATCACGCTGGATTTCGCGCTCTCGCGCGCGGCAGGCGTCGTCGAAAAACTGATCGTCTATCCCGAACGGATGCAGCAGAACCTCGATCGCACCAGCGGTCTCGTGCACAGCCAGCGTGTGCTGCTCGCGCTGACGCAAGCAGGCGTCAGCCGCGAAGATTCCTACCCTCTCGTCCAGCGCAATGCGATGCGTGCCTGGAACGGCGAAGGCGCCCTGCTCGATCTGCTGAAGGCCGACAAGGACGTGACCAAGGCCCTGCCGGCGGCACAACTCGAAAGCCTGTTCGACCTCGGCTATCACCTCAAGCATGTCGATACGATCTTCAATCGGGTGTTCGGCAACGGCTGACGCCTGAATTCGCCGCCACGCCCCTCTCGGCGAGCGACCGCCTCACAAGGGGGGGAGGTAAAATTCTCGCCACGCCCTATATTGAAGGAACATTTCCTGGAGGGGCGCATGAAATCCGTGGTTGTCACAGGCGCATCGACCGGCATCGGCTGGGGCTGCGTGAAGGTTCTTACGGCCGCGGGCTACCGGGTCTTCGGCAGCGTCCGCAAGCAGGCCGATGCCGACCGGCTGCAAGCCGAATTCGGTCCCAATTTCACACCGCTGATCTTCGACGTGACCGACCAGGCGGCCGTGCGGCGCGGCGCCGAGATCGTCGAGAAGGCACTGGGCGGCGAAACTCTGTTCGGCCTCGTCAACAATGCGGGCATCGCGGTTGCGGGACCGCTGCTCTATATCGGCATCGACGAATTGCGCCAGCAGCTTGAAGTCAATCTCATCGCGCAACTGACCGTGACGCAGGCGTTTGCGCCGCTCCTGGGCGCGGATACGTCGCGCAAAGGTGCGCCCGGCAGGATCGTGATGATGTCCTCCATCGGCGGCAAGAATGCGTTCCCCTTCATGGGGCCTTATTCGGCGAGCAAGTTCGGATTGGAAGGCTTGTCGGAATCGCTGCGCCGCGAATTGATGGTGTTCGGAATCGACGTCATCATGATCCGGCCCGGCGCGGTCGCCACCCCCATCTGGGACAAGGCCGACGAAGTCGATGTCACGCGCTTCACCAACACGCCCTACTATTCCTCGCTCGACAAGGTGAAAGAGGTGATGATCGGCCAGGGCCGCAAGGGCTACCCGCCCGAACGCATCGGCCGTGCCGTGTTGAAGGCCTTGACCGCCGCACGCCCCAAAACCGCCTACACCGAAAATCCCAACAAGCTGCAAGGCGCAGCCGTGCGCGTATTGCCCAAGCGCATGGTCGACCGCGCGGTAGCGGGCCAGCTTGGATTGAAGCGCAAAGGTTGAGCGTGCCCGAGCCGATACTTTCCGAACCTCACGCCAAACACCGACTGAAAACACTCGATGCGTTTCGCGGTATCGCGATCCTCGCGGTGCTGCTGTACCACTATACCTACCGCTGGGGGCCGCTCTGGCCCGATCATCGCGATTTCTACGGCTTCCAAACCAATGTGAGCTGGTTTGCGCTCGGAAGCTATGGCGTCGAGTTCTTCTTCATCATCTCCGGCTTCGTGATCTTCCTGACGCTGGAGCATTGCAACGGCTGGCGCGATTTCGCGCTGCGCCGTTTCGCGCGCCTCTATCCCACGTACTGGGTGTGCATGCTGGTGACGTTCTTCGCCATCTACTGGTTCGGCAATCCCGATTTCTACCGCCGCCCCGTCGAACTTCTCGTGGGCTTCACCATGCTGTCGCAGCAATTCGGTGTCGGCTGGGTGGACGGTTCCTACTGGTCGCTGCTGATGGAATTGGTCTTCTATTTCTGGATTGCGCTGATCTTCTTCGCGTTCCGCAGCCGGTTTCTCGCGGCCTGGGTCGGCTTCTGCGTGCTCGCTTCGCTGGTCAACTATTTCGATTCACACTACGGCCGCATATTCTTCGCCGCGCGATATCTCTGTTATTTCACGGCCGGGATGGCGTTCTACAGCGTCCATGCCCGGCGACCGCTGCGTTTCGTCGTCACGCTGTTCGTAACGGCTCTGGCTCTGTACCTTGCCTTCTTCTACGGCCACAGCACCAATGAGCACCTTCTCGTCGCGGGCATGGTGGCGCTGTTTGCGTTGTTCGCGAGCGGCAGGCTTCATTGGCTGGGACACGGGCCGCTCGCCTATGTCGGCCTTGTCTCCTACCCGCTCTATCTCCTGCACAACCATATCGGCGTCAGCCTTATCGGCCATTTCAACCGGATCGGATGGCTCAACGGATTGGCAGCGATAGCGGCGACTTCTGCCATCGTTTTCGCCATGGCGGTGTGCGTGCACTACGCCGTCGAGCTTCCGTCGCAGAAGATCGTTCGCAGATTGTTTGAACGGTGGGGGTCGCTGCGGCTTGCGAAAGCCGCTTAATCCGCGTCCGCCTTGGCGCGCTTGCGCATATGCGGCAGCAATTCGCGTTTCCTCAAACGGATGGATTGCGGCGTCACTTCGACAAGTTCATCGTCTTCCAGATAAGCGATGGATTGTTCGAGTGTAAGCATCGTCGCCGGCGTCAACCGCACAGCTTCGTCCTTGCTGGTGGTGCGAATGTTGGTGAGCTGCTTGGCCTTGAGCGGATTGACGTCGAGATCGTTGTCCTTCGCGTTCTGACCGATGATCATGCCCTGATAGACTTTCGTGCCCGGGGTGATGAACAGCTTGCCGCGCTCCTCCAGGTACCAAAGCGCATAGGCAACAGCTTCACCATCGCCCGTCGAGATCAGCACGCCGTTGCGACGACCTTCGAGCGCACCCTTATGTGGCGCGAAGCTATGGAACATGCGGTTGATCACGCCCGTTCCGCGCGTATCGGTAAGGAATTCGCCGTGATAGCCGATCAAGCCGCGCGACGGCGCAAGGAACACGATGCGCGTCTTGCCTGCACCGGTCGGCCGCATATCCTGCAGCTCGCCCTTGCGCAGAGAGATCTTCTCGATGACGACGCCCGTGTAAGGATCGTCGACGTCGATGGTCACTTCCTCGATTGGCTCCAGCCGCTCACCGTTCTCGCCCGTCTGGAACAGCACGCGCGGACGCGAGATGGACAACTCGAAGCCCTCGCGGCGCATCTGTTCGATCAGCACGCCGAGCTGGAGTTCGCCGCGGCCCGCAACCTCGAACGCACCTTCGCCCGTCTCCCGGAACTTGATGGCGACGTTGCCTTCCGCCTCGCGCAGCAGCCGCTCGCGGATGACGCGGCTCTGCACCTTATCGCCCTCGCGTCCGGCAAGCGGCGAGTCGTTGACCGAGATCGTGATCGCCAATGTCGGCGGATCGATCGGCGTCGCATAGATCGGCTGCTCCACGTTCACGTCGCACAGCGTGTCGGCGACGGTAGCGTTCTGCAGGCCTGCGATGGCCACGATGTCACCCGCATACGCTACAGCTTCCGGCACACGCGCCAATCCGCGGAACGCCAGCAACTTGGTGGCGCGCGCGCGCTCCACTTCCTTGCCGTTGCGGTCGAGCGCCTTGATGACCCGGTTGACATTGATGGAGCCGGATTCGATGCGCCCCGTCAGGATGCGCCCGAGATAAGGATCGGCTTCGAGCGTGGTGACCAGCATCGTGAACGGATAATCGTCGCCCGCCTTCGCGATCGGCTTGGGCTTCGGCACATCGGCGACGATCCGCTCGAACAGCGGCGTCAGATCCTTGCGCTCGTCCTCCAGTTCGTTGACCGCCCAGCCGCTGCGGCCCGACGCATAGAGATGATGGAAGTCGAGCTGGTCGTCGTTTGCCTCCAGCGCGAGGAACAGGTCGAAGATGCTCTCCAGCGTCTCCTTGGGCTGCGCGTCCTGCCGGTCGATCTTGTTGATGACCACGATGGGTTTCAGGCCCAGCTTCAGCGCCTTGGAGAGCACGAATTTGGTCTGGGGCATGACCGACTCGGCGGCATCCACCAGCAGCACCACGCCGTCGACCATGGAGAGGATGCGCTCCACCTCGCCGCCGAAATCGGCGTGGCCGGGCGTATCCACGATGTTGATGCGCACGTCCCGCCACTCGACGCTGGTGCACTTGGCGAGGATGGTGATGCCCCGCTCGCGCTCCAGGTCGTTGGAATCCATGGCGCGCTCGTCCATGTGCTGGTTCTCGCGCACCGCGCCAGCCTGTTTGAGGAGCTGATCCACGAGCGTGGTCTTGCCATGGTCAACATGGGCGATGATGGCGATGTTCCGGATATCCATGGGGTGCCGCTTTGGAGAGCGCGGGCTTATAGACGCAAGGACCGGCCGGGGCAATTTCCCGAGCCGCGGCTTTCTTACCCCGGATCACACGATCTTCACTTAATCGTGGGACCATGCCGGAACCTGTTGTCGGGCCGGGACTTTTTCCATTTGGTCCTCGCGCAAACGCCGCAAGGCGCGTGCCCGCTCTCGCGCCGGGCGGCAATCGCGTGTAGGACACGGTTCGGGAGCGTTCGATATTCTGAGGTGGCGGCCGCTCGCGGTCGCCGCGAGGATGGACATGGGCAATATGAGCCTCCCGGAAGAGCTTCGGTCTTCCAGCACGTTCCAGCGCTTTCCCGGTATTCAGCGACGGACGGGCTCGCGGACCAGATTGATTCTGGGCGCGATCGGCGCGCTTCTGGCGGTGGCTGTCGTCTGGTGGATATTCGGATCGGGCCCCAGTAAATCCAAACCCACTCCAAAACCGCCGGTGATCGTGGCCACGGCTGTCGAAAAGCCGGTGACGGTGTTCGAGCGTACTATCGGAACGGTGGTCGCCAACGCTACCGTGCAGGTGACCTCGCGCGTCGAAGGCCAGCTTGTTTCGGCGGCTTTCAAGGAAGGCGATTTCGTTCGCAAGGGCGACCTGCTTTTCCGGCTTGATCCGCGCCCCTTCCAGGCGGCGCTCGAACAAACTGTCGCGACACAGAACAAGGACCAGGCGCAAGCCAGTGCTGCCGCGCACGACGCCCAACGCTATGCGGCGCTGGTGGCGCAAGGCGCCGTATCGCGCAGCCAGGCCGATCAATTCGCCGCCAACGCAAAAGCCATGGCCGCAACGGTTGCCGCCGACAAAGCCAATGTCGATGCCGCGCGGCTGAATCTGATCTATACCCAAATCCGTTCGCCGGTCGACGGAAAGACGGGCGCGATTGCGATTCAACCGGGCAACATCGTGCCGGCGAACGGTTCGACGCCGCTTGTGACGATCACACAGATCCAGCCAATCAAGGTTTCGTTCTCGCTGCCGCAAAGCGACGTGCCGCGTATCCAGGCGCAGATGCGGTCGGGCGGACTTACGGCCACCGTGCAGGTGCACGCGACCGGCGGGAAGGAACTGCACGCGCCGGTGACGTTCATCGGCAACGAGGTGGACGACAAGACCGGCACCATCGAAATGCGCGCGACCTATGACAACGCCGACAACGCGCTGGTGCCGGGCCAGCTTGTCGATGTGAAGGTGGCGCTGAAGGACATCCCCGAGGCGGTGGTCGTGCCCCACGACGCGATCAATGTCGGACCCGAGAACCGCTTCGTCTATGTCGTGACCAAAGAGAACAAGGCCGACATGCGCACCGTCGACGTGCTCTATGACGACGGGATTCATGCGGCGATCTCCGGCAAGGTGAAGGCGGGCGACCGCGTGGTGACGGAGGGGCAGCTGCGCCTGGTGCCCGGCATGAAAGTCACCATCGCAAAACAGCGGGCCAAGGGCGCCACGCCGCGGACATGAATATTTCCGAGCCGTTCATCCGCCGCCCGGTCATGACGATCCTCGTCATGGCGGCGCTGCTGATCTTCGGGGCGTTCGGCTATTCGAACCTGCCGATCAGCGAATTGCCGAATGTCGACTTCCCGACTATTCGGGTGAGCGCTTCGCTGCCGGGCGCCGACCCCCAAACCATGGCGTCGGCCGTCGCCACGCCGCTTGAAGCGCAGTTCACGACCATCGCGGGCATTTCCTCAATGACCTCGTCGAGTTCGCAAGGCTCGACCACGATCACCATCCAGTTCAATCTCGACCGCAACATCGACGCCGCGGCACAGGACGTGCAATCCGCCATCGCGGCAACGGCGCGCAAATTGCCGCCGGAAATGCCCAGCCCGCCCACCTTGCGCAAGGTGAACCCGGCGGACAGCCCGATCCTTTACATCTCCATGCGTTCGCCTGCCCTCCCGATGCAGGAAGTTGACAAATATGCCGAGACATTGCTCGCGCGTCAGATTTCCACTGTCGAAGGTGTCGCACAGGTGAATGTCTATGGCGGCCAACAATTCGCGGTCCGAATCCAGGTGGATCCAACGGAGCTTGCTGCGCGGGGCATTGGCATCGACCAGGTGGCGACGGCCGCAACCAACGCCAATCCCAACACGCCGACAGGCTCGTTCAGCGGGCCGTCGCAAGCAACGCTTATCCATGCAACCGGACAAATGGACAATGCCGCGGACTTTTCCAGACAGATCGTGGCCTACCGCGATGGCGCACCGATCCGACTGAAGGATGTGGGCCGCGTGCTGGACAGCGTGGCGAACGACAAGGTGGCGAGTTGGTACAATGGCGAGCGCGGCATCCTTCTGGCGATACAGCGCCAACCGGGATCGAACACCATTGCCGTGGTGGATGCGATCAGGAAGATTCTGCCACAGTTCAAGGCGCAGCTGCCCGCGTCAGTGAAGCTCGACGTCGCTTATGACCGCAGCGAATCCATCCGCGCTTCCGTGGCAGATGTGCAGGAGACGTTGCTGATAGCCGCCATATTGGTGATCGCCGTCATCTTCGTGTTCCTGCGAACGTTCTCAGCGACGTTCGTGGCCTCGCTGGCGCTGCCCATTGCAGTCGTCGGCACGTTCGCGGGCATGTCCTATCTCGGCTACAACCTCGACAATCTTTCGCTGATGGCGCTGACTCTTTCGGTCGGTTTTGTTGTCGACGACGCCATCGTTATGCTGGAAAACATTGTCCGGCATGTCGAAGAGGGCGAGAAGCCATATGAGGCTGCACTCAAGGGATCGAAGGAAATCGGTTTCACGATCCTTTCGATGACGGTGTCGCTGGCGGCGGTGTTCATCCCGGTGCTGTTCATGGGCGGCATTGTGGGGCGCCTGCTGCACGAATTCGCCATGACTATCGTGATCGCCATCGTGGTTTCGGGCATCGTGTCGGTCACGCTGACACCCATGCTGCTGAACCGGTTGTTGAAGCCTGGCAAAGAAGCCCATCACGGCAAGTTCTACGAATGGAGCGAGCGCTCCTTCGACCGGCTGCAGAACGGTTATGAGCGGTCGCTCCGCTGGAGCCTCAGGCATCGCTTTCTGATCTTCCTCGTCTTCGTGAGCAGCCTGGCTGCTACCGTCGGCATGTTCATGATCTCCAAGGTCGACTTCCTTCCGAGCACCGATTCCGGGCAGATCATCGGCTCGACGGAAGCGGCAACGCGCACCTCGTTCGACAAAATGGTCGAATACCAGAAGGAAGCTGCCGCCATCGTATCCCAAGATCCTTATATCGAAGGTGTGATGTCGTCGGTTTCCGGCGGCGGCTCCTCGAAGACCAACACAGGATCGCTGTTCCTGCGATTGAAGCCCTATGACGAGCGGCCCGGCGCGGACGACATCATTCAGGAATTGCGGCCGAAGCTCGCGCATCTTCCCGGATTGAACGTCTATCTCACCAACCCGCCCGCTATCCGTATCGGCGGCCGGCAATCGAAATCGCAATATCAATACACGTTGCAGGCGCTCGATCAGGGCGTGCTGCAGGACAGCGCGACGCGGCTGATGAATGCGCTGGCGACAAAGCCGGGTTTTCAGGACGTGACGAGCGATCTCGACATGTCGACACCGGCTGTCGATATTGTGATCGATCGCGACAAGGCGGCCGCTTTGGGTGTGACGCCCGCAGCGATCGAGACCGCATTGGGCGCTGCATATGGCGGCGGACAGATATCGCAGATCTATACCGACATCGACACCTATCAGGTGATCCTCGAGCTTTTGCCAGAATACCGTGCCGATCCATCCTCGCTCTCGAAGCTTTACGTTACGGCGGCGGACGGCACGACATTGGTGCCGCTGACGGCGGTGACAAGGATCGGGCCGGGGACCATGCCGCTCACGGTCAACCATCTGGGCCAGCTTCCGGCGATCACCCTTTCGTTCAACCTCGAACCGGGCGTCGCGTTGTCGGACGCGGTGCGCACGATCGAAGAGACGCAGCGCGAAATCCGTTTGCCCGCGACGGTGCAGACGTCGTTCCAGGGAACGGCGCAGGCGTTCCAGGAATCGACCAACAGCATGGCCGTGCTGCTCGTCCTTGCCATCGTCGTGATCTACATCATTCTCGGCATCCTCTATGAAAGCTTCGTCCATCCTTTGACGATTCTATCGGGCCTTCCGAGTGCGGCGGTGGGTGCGTTGCTGACGTTGTTCGTTTTCCACCAGCTTTATCTGTGGGGCATCGTTTCGTCCGACGCGACACTCAGCCTTTACGCCTTTGTCGGCATGATCATGCTGATCGGCATCGTGAAGAAGAATGCCATCATGATGATCGACTTCGCGCTCGCCCGCCAACGCAGCGAGAACGCGAAACCGGAAGATGCGATCTACGAAGCGGCCATCGTGCGGTTCCGCCCGATCATGATGACGACGGCGGCGGCGTTCATGGGAACGCTTCCCATCGCCATTGGTTTCGGCGCGGGATCGGAAGCGCGCCAACCCCTGGGCCTTGCCGTTGTCGGCGGGCTTGTGCTGTCGCAGCTTCTGACGCTCTACATCACGCCGGTGATCTATGTATATCTCGACGAACTCGGCAGCCGCGTTTCGCACTGGCGCGGACGCGGGGCACAGCCCCATCCGGCGGAATAGCTATTTCTCCGTCAGCTTTCGCACTTCCGCGATCTCTTCCGGCGTGAGTTGCCAATCGGCGGCTGCAACATTGGCATCGATCTGTTCGGGCCTGGTCGCACCGGCGACGACGCTTGCCACCGTTTGCTCCGAAAGCAGATAGCCGAAAGCCAGTTCGAGCAGAGCGTGATTTCGCGCCGCCGCGAACGCCTTCAGCTTGTCGACGATCTCGAAATTCTCTTTCGTCATATAGCGGTTGGCGAGATATTTCATCGCGGCCATGCGCGTGCCGGCGGGCGCGCTTTCATCGGCTTTGTATTTGCCGGTGAGCATGCCCGACGCGAGCGGGAAATAGGGAAGCAGGCTCCTCCCCTTCGCCTTCAACGCGGGAATACGTTCGCGTTCGGCATCACGGGCGAGCAGGCTGTATTCGTCTTGCGAGGCGACCCATGGCGAAAGCGAATTCTCCTTGGCGATCCAGAGCGAATCCACGATCTCCCATGCGGGCATGTTGGAACAGCCGATGAAACGCACCTTGCCCGCATTCACCAGATCGTCGAGGGCGCGCAGTGTTTCCTCGATAGGCGTTTTCGGATCGGGCGTGTGGAGCTGGTAGAGGTCGATCCAATCCGTCTTCAGGCGACGAAGGCTGTCTTCGACGGCTTTGGCGATGTAGTGGCGCGAGGCACCGGATTTGGCGCCATCGTCATCCATCTTCATGCCGAATTTGGTGGCGAGCACGATGTCCTTGCGGCGATCTCCCAGGATTTCGCCGAGCGTGGATTCCGAGCCGCCGCGATTGCCGTAGATATCAGCGGTGTCGAACAGGGTGATGCCCTTTTCGATGGCGCGGTCGATCACGCCCTGCGATGCCTCTTTCGGGATCATGCCGAAATTGTTGCATCCGAGGCCCACGACGGAGACTTCGAGATCGGAGGTGCCGAGTTTTCGTTGTTGCATGCGATGTCGCTCCAGGCGCGCGCACGAAAGCCTAGGCTTTAGCGCGCGTCCTGTCCTTGAGGTTCCGCAGCAAGCGCGCCCCCTCCGACGGAATAGTCTGGGCCTCCTTGTGCCACGCACGCATCTCGGCGGTGTAGCTCCAAATCAAGATGAAATTCTTATGTAGGTGAATTTACGTCTTGGTTGGCGCGGCATAGCTCGGGAACGGGCCGACCGGGAAAGGCTGCTCGTCGCGCACGCACGAGATGTAGGCCAGGAGTTCCCAGAGGTACTGGATCACGTTGAGGCTGGTCCGGCGCAGCTCCTCGCTCACCCGGTTGTTGATGAGGATGGCGATCAATTGGACGGCGGCAAGGACCAGCACGATCCAGAAGGTGAACCACGCGATCACCGCGAACAGCAGCGAATAAAGCAGGCGCGAGCCAGAAAACGGGGTGGGGACGGCTGGCGGATGCGCGTTGTCGCCGGTGGTCGCGTCGGTCATCGGTCCCTCCAAGGACGGGCATCAACGCCCCTCTTTAGCTAGGGACGGGGTTTACCGGTTCAAGGGGCGCCGCCGCGCCAAAGCGTCGAATGGGGTGGCCAGTAGCAGGCCGGCCACAAAGCCGCCGATATGGGCCTGCCAGGCGATCAGGCGGACCTGGGCGTCCATGCCGATCCCCGTATAGCCTGCCAGAACATTGGCCAGCAGCCAGAACAGTGTGAAGACGACGATCTGGCCGGAGAACAGCGGGGCCAGCCGTGGGAAGGGTTCGCCTTCGATCCAGACGCGAGCCCGGAGCATGCGGATGCCGGCGCCCATCAGGCCCGAGATGGCACCTGACGCCCCTATCACCGGGTTGTCCGAACCCCAGTTGGTCGCGAGATGGGCGAAAGCCGCCGCGATGGCGCAGAGAAAGAAGATTGTCAGAAACAGCCACGGCCCCCAGCGGCGCGCGAGGATGGGGCCGAAGGCGAGCAGCCAGAGGCAGTTGATGGCGACATGGCTGAGGTCGCCATGCAGGAAGGCATAGCCGACAAAGGGCACAGCCAGATCGAACAGCGACTGGTGCGCGGCGCCGTGCGCCGCGAGATAGTGGGCGGAATAGCGTGCAGGCCAGAACGCGAAATCCGCCAGGATGCGATCGCCAATGCTCGGGGGCGCGAAGGCCCAGCCGAGATAGGCAAGCACCAGCACCGCGATGGTCGCCACCACGATGAACGGGACGCGCAGCATCGGCTGGTGCGCGGGGTGAGGTTCCTGGAGAAAGGCCATGCGCCTTAGTAGGGGCGCATCAGCGCCGCTTCAACCAGCGGCAGGCGGTCGTTGCCGAAATACATGTCGGTGGTGTTCACGAACATGGTAGGCGAACCGAAGCCGCCCCGCGCGATGACCTCGTCGGTGTTGGCCTTCAGGCGCACCTTGATGTCGGCATCTTCGCTGCGGGCGAGGATCGCCGCCGGATCGAGACCTGCTTTCCGGCAGACCTCTTCGAGCACGCCCTTCTGACTCACGTCTTTCAGTTCCCCCCAATAGGTTTCGAAGGCCGAGCGCGCGAAGGGAAGCAACGCATCCATTTCCTGGGCCGCGAGCGCGCATCGCATCATCGAAACGGCGCGCACGGGGAACACCGGAGGGCGGCCGATCTTGACGCCCACGAGCCTCGCCCAGTCCTGCAGATCTTTCTCATAATAGGACGCCTTGCGCTTATCGGGATTCGCCCTGCGATCGTAGACATCCTGGTTAACCGCATTGAACACGCCGCCTACCAGAATCGGCTTCCACACAATTTCCGCGCGTGTTCGTTCAACGATTGCATGGATGCGTGTGAAGGCGAGATAGGTCCAAGGCGAGGAACAATCGAAGAAAAATTCGATCTTCGCCATGCGCGTCTCCGGTTTTTGGGGATTCAAGGTTAGCGGCGTTCGTATCAGTTTGAAACAAATCCGATGGTTAAAACACGTTTACGACTGGCACGGGGGTTGCTGCGAGGACTGCGGATCATTGCCGGATTTCGCCCATGCCGTACGGCATCAAACTGGCTTTCGCAATCGGCGCGGCGTTCTTCGTGCCGGTTGCGGCGTTCGCAGGAGATTTCTCCAGCGACGATTCCTACAGCCATCCTTACGGCATGGCGGCGGGGCAGGAAAACCAGCCGGTCAACGCCTCCCTGCGCGACGCCAACGGCAATCTGACGGTCGTCAACGGACAGTTCACCTCGTCTGCGATGAGCCAGCAATCGGGGCTTTCCACCATGTCGTCGGGCGTGGGCTTCGGCAACGCGCAGGCGACCGCGGTCGGCAATTCGCTCAACGTCGTCACGGTGGGTTCGGGGAATACCGTGGTCGTCAACGCCCATCAGGAAAACACCGGGAACCAGACGGCGACCGTCAGCACGAACGGTCACTGAGGAAATTCGACCCAATGATTTCGCGCGGACGCAAATATTTCACCAGACCGGTCGCCATCGCGCTGGCGGCGATCACGCTGACGGGCTGCATCACGCCCACGGCGGACAAGAACACCGGGCGATACACAGCACCCATCGGCGATGCGCCGGTCATCACCAACGAAACGCCCTATTCGGCGGCGCTGCGCTGCCTGACCGGATACACGGCCACACGGCCCATTCATGTCGCGGTGGGGCAGATCGCCGACTACACCGGCAAGACCGAAGCCGACAATGGCGGACGCAAGCTGACGCAAGGTGCCGCCCTGATGGCGATGAGCGCGCTCGCCAAAGCGGGTGTGCCGCTGGTCGAACGCTTCGACACCTCCGTCGCCGAGATGGAACTGAAATATGCCAACAACAAGCTGATCTCGGCGGACGGATTGCGCGGCAGCCTGGGCAACGGCGATTACCGCAAGATCTATGCGGGCTCGATTCCTGGCTCGGACTATTATCTGGTCGGCGGCATCACCGAACTGAATTTCAATATCCGCTCGATGGGCGCCAATGCGGATGGCGGCGAGACCGCCACCGACGGCATCAAGGCGACCGCGGGCGTGAACCTGTATGTGATGAATGTCGGGCTGGACCTTCGGCTGGTCGACACCAACACACTCGAAGTGGTCGACGTGATCTCCTACCAGAAGCAGATCATCGGGCGGCAGCTTTCGGCGGGCGTGTTCGACTTCCTGGGCCAGCACTTCTTCGACGCGAGCATCGGCGAAAGCGCGCTGGAACCGATCCAGCTTGCGGTGCGCAGCGTCATCGAGCGCGCCACGCTCGAAATCGTTTCACGGCTCTACAGGACGCCGGAAGGCGCCTGTACGTCGCGATTGGGGACTGCGGACGATCCGCTGGCAGGCCCCGGAGACCGAGTCTCCACACAGGCAAAAGCCGCTCCAGCGAAGATCGTACCCGCAACATCCACCACCGAGGAGAAATCTCATGTTGCAACTCAGCAAAATGCTTATCGCTACTACAGCTCTAATGACCCTAACGAGCTTGGCTTACGCGGCGGATACGGTTCCTCCCCCTCCGCCACAGGGCAGTGACATCCTGAACGGCCAGGTGAATCTGAATTCGCAGTCGACGACGTTGAACACGAATATCCTCAACGTCTCGGGCGATGTTTCAGGACAAGCGGTCACCGGCGGCAACGTGTTGAGCGTGGTGACGATGCAGAACGCCAACGTCACCAACAACCAGTATGTTTCCGGCGTCGTCGTCTCGTCGAAGGTGAATGCCGACATCCAGAACGTGGGCGGCGGAGCAAGCCTGGTGTCGCAGGCGATCTGCAACTCGGCCGACGTTTCTACCGATCCCACGACCACCAACGTCTATTCCAACCAGGAATGTGACGCGAAAGACCCGTCCGCGCAGATGAACGCCAACCTCAAGAACATCGGCGGCGATGTTTCGCTGGCGACGACGGCTGTGGCAAACACTTTCTCGGAAGACAGCAATGCTGCCAATGCGGCGGTGCAGAACTATCAGGTCAACAAGGCGGGTACCTTTGCCACCTCCAACACCACCATCACCAACGCCGGTGGAGATGTGAGCGTGTCGGCGACCGCGATCGGCAACAACGCGCAGATCGTGCATTACTCGACCACGCCCTGATCCGGGCGGAATGCTCCGCGGGCGCTTTTTGGGGCGAAAACGGGAAGCGCTGCGAGAAAGAGGGAGAGCCAAAAGCTCTCCCTCTTTTTTATTTGCGGATCGCGGCGTCGAGCGCCAGCACATGGCGCGCCTGAACGAGATGCGGCTGGTCCAGCATCTTGCCGTCGAGCGAGGCCACGCCTGCACCCGATGCGAACGCTTCGACGACGCGCTTGGCGTGCGCCACGTCGGCCTCGGAGGGCGTGAAGGCGGCGTTGATGATCTCCACCTGATCGGGGTGGATGGCGAACATTCCCGAAAACCCCTCGCGCTGGGCCGCGCGGGCGACGCGGTCAAGACCTTTTGAATCGCGGAAATCTGCGTGCAGCGTTTCGATGGCCGCAACGCCCGCGGCCTTGGCGGCGATCAGTGTGAGCGAGCGGACCATCTTGTAGGTGAAAAAGAACTCGCCGGTTTCGTCGCGGTTGGTGGCTGCGCCGAGCGCTGCGGAGAGATCTTCGGCGCCCCAACTGAGTGCTGCGAGACGCGGCGGCGGCGAGCGGTAATCCATCAGCGACATCACCGCGACGGGCGTTTCGGTTGCGACGGGCAAGGTCTTGATCGCGCCGAGCGGCAGGCCATGGCGGGCTTCATAAGCAGTGAGATCGTTATCGAGGACGCGCAACGCCTCGGGACCATCGGGCTTCGGCACGATCACGCCGTCCGGTTTGGCGCTGACGATGGCTTCGAGATCGGCGCTGTAATCGGGCGTGCCGACGAGATTGATGCGCACCCAGAGGGCGGCGCGCGATTTGCGCTCGCCGACATAAGTATGCGCGAGCTTGCGCGCGGCGGGGCGATTGGCGGCGGCCACCGCATCTTCGAGATCGAGGATCAGCGCGTCGGCGGGAGAGGTTTCAGCCTTGGCGAGCTTCTTTTCGCTGTCGGCGGGGACGAACAGGAAGGAGCGCAGGATCATGGCTTTTTCAGCATCAGCGCCGAGCGTTTGCACTGGGCGACGATTTCATTGCGCTGATTGATGGCGCGGTGGAGGAAAACGACGATGCCCTGCGTCGGGCGCGATTTGGATTCGCGTTTCTCCAGCACCTCGGTTTCGACATGCAGCGTGTCGCCGTGGAAGACGGGTTTGGGGAAGCGCACCTCGTCCATGCCGAGATTGGCGACCGTGGTGCCGAGCGTGGTTTCGCCGACCGAAATGCCGATCATCAATCCCAGCGTGAACAGCGAATTGACGATGCGGGTGCCGAATTCGGTGCCCTTGGCATATTCCTCGTCCAGATGAAGCTGGGCGGGGTTGTGGGTCATGGCGGTGAAGAAGACGTTGTCGGCTTCCGTCACCGTGCGGCGGATCGGATGGGCGAAGGTCTGACCGATGGAGAATTCGTCGAAATAGAGTCCGGGCATTTTGCCTCTCAATAGGATTTGGGAAGTCCAAGCACGTTTTCGGCGATAAACGAAAGAATGAGTTGCTCCGTCACCGGCGCGATGCGCGGGAGCATGGATTCTCTGAACAATCGTTCGACCTGATATTCCTTGGCGTAGCCCATGCCGCCGTGGGTCATCACGCTTCTGGTGCAGGCATCGAACGCGGCGCGTGCCGCCAGGAACTTGGCGGCGTTGGCTTCGGCGCCGCAAGGTTGTTTGGAATCGTAGAGCGATGCCGCGCGCAGGCACATCCACCAGGCGCTTTCGAGATAGGCCCAGCTTTCGGCGAGCGGATGCTGGATGCCCTGGTTCTGGCCGATGGGGCGACCGAAGACGACGCGCTCTTTCGCATAGACCGCCGCGCGGTGAAGCGCATCGCGGCCCAGGCCGATGGCTTCGGAACCGATCAGGATGCGTTCGGGATTGAGGCTGTCGAGCAGATAGCGGAAGCCCTTGCCTTCTTCGCCGATGCGATCTTCTTCGGGCACATGCAGGTCGTCGATGAAGACGGCGTTCGAATCGACGGCCGCGCGGCCCATCTTGGGGATGCGGCGGACTTCGATGCGGGTGCGGTCGAGGTCGGTGTAGAACAGTGTCATGCCGTCGGTCGGCTTTTTGCTGTCGGCTTTGGGGGTGGTGCGTGTGAGCAGCAGGATCTTGTCGGCGACCTGGGCGGTGGTCGTCCACATCTTGCGGCCTTTGACGATGTAGCCGTCATTCGTTCTGCGCGCGAAGGTTTCGATGCTCGTCGTATCCAGCCCTGCGTTCGGTTCGGTGACGCCGAAGCAGGCTTTCTGTTCGCCGTTGATCAGTGGCGGCAGGAAGCGGGCCTTCTGTTCGTCGGTGCCGTGCACGACGATGGCGTGCGGACCGAAGATGTTGAGGTGGATGGAAGACGCCGCCGCGTAACCGCCCCCGCCCCGACCAACCGTGTGCATCATGATCGCGGCTTCTGCGACGCCGAGGCCTGCGCCGCCATATTCCGGCGGCATGGCGATGCCGAGCCAGCCGCCGTCTGCCATTGCTTTGTGAAATTCGTGCGGGAAGCGTGCTTCCTCATCGAGGGTCGACCAGTAGTCGTCGCCGAAGCGCGCACAAATCTTGCCGACACTTTCTTCAATAGCGCGTTGCTGCTCTGTGTAGGCGATGTCCACGGCGTTCCTCGAAAATCGTTCCAGTTCAAAGTATTAGGGCGAAACCCGAAGCGGATTCCGGGCGGCGGAGTAGGATAAGCCCAAGGCGCGGTTGCACGCGAGGGCGCACCCATTATGATGGAGAAATAGCGGGAAACGCCTTGCATTCGCCATACAAAAAGCGCCCGCTTGCGGCCTCGGGAGAAACGCAAAACGCGAATGCGGCCATGGAGATACGCAAAATCCGATGAGTCACGATTCGGCTGATGGGCTGGCGGTTGCCGAGCCCCAGCGTCCGGGCGGCATGAAGCCAACCGACACAAGCGATCCGAACTACTTTCACAAGGTTGTCGATTGCCAATGGGCGTGCCCCGCGCACACCCCGGTGCCCGAATATATCCGCCTGATCGCGGAAGGCCGCTATTCCGACGCCTACATGATCAACTGGAAGTCGAACGTGTTTCCCGGCGTGCTGGGCCGCACCTGCGACCGGCCCTGCGAACCGGCCTGCCGCCGCGGGCGCGTGGAAAAGGAACCGGTGGCGATCTGCCGGTTGAAGCGCGTCACCTATGACAACAAGGACGACGTTTCGGGGCGGATGCCGAAACCGGCCGCGCAGAAGAACGGCAAGCGCATTGCGCTCGTCGGCGCAGGCCCCGCCTCGCTGACGGTGGCGCGCGATCTTCTGCCGCTTGGCTATCACGTCACCATCTACGACGCCGATCCGTTCGCGGGCGGGATGATGCGCACGCAGATCCCGAAATTCCGCCTGCCGGAAAGCGTGCTGGACGAGGAATGCAATTACATTCTCGATCTTCAGCCCGAAACGAAATTCGGCCAACGCATCGACAGTCTGAAGGCGCTGCTCGCCGAGAACTATGATGCGATCTTCGTTGGTTGCGGCGCGCCGCGCGGGCGCGATCTCGACGTTCCGGGACGCAAGGAAGCGGCCGCGAATATCCATATCGGCATCGACTGGCTTTCCAGCGT
>Ga0070661_100000222_pt1 | contig 47111 bp, 42 predicted proteins | sample KBSC43metaG_FD_64663 | JGI IMG/M metagenome (GOLD analysis project Ga0070661, IMG submission 64663) | Corn rhizosphere microbial communities from Kellogg Biological Station, Michigan, USA - KBS C4-3 metaG | ecosystem: Host-associated > Plants > Roots > Rhizosphere > Soil ... | reverse complement strand
TCCTCCTCCTCGATCCGCTCGACGCGCGGCTCCGCCCCGGCGGCGCTCGGCACCAGCCGGGCGAGCGTGGCCAGCAGGTCGGCGCTCGGCTCGTCCTCGAAATAGGCGTCCATCCGCCACTCGTCCGGTCGGGCGGGATCGGGCTCGCTGGTCATCAGCACCGGCGGCGAGTCGAGCTCGGCGAGCGGCGTGATGTCGTCGGTCAGAGCCTCGGCCTCCGCCTTGGTGCAGGGCAAGGTAAGCTTCCAGGTCATCGTGCCGCCTCGCGCGCAAGCCGATCGTCGAGCCTCCGCCGCGCTCCGGCGGCATAGTCTGCGCAGGCCTTGGGGTCGGCGATCGGCGCCCGACCCGCCAGCCGCTCGAACAGGTTGCTCGCGCCGGGATGCGGCGTGACGAGGATGTCGCACTTCAGCGCCGCCACCTTCTCGAAGGTCGCTCGGAACCGCGCGACCAGCGCCGGATGGTCCGCGAACCGGTAGCTGTCCGGCCCGACCGCGGTCAGGCTGTCGGCGTAGACGATCCTCCGGCACATCCGCCCCTCGCACGCCCGCCAGCTCCAGCTCGTGCTCCCGGCGGTGTGGCCGGGCGTGGCGCGGGCGGTCAGCGCCAGCGGTCCGAGCCGCACCGTCCCGCCGTCGGCGACCGTTCCGTCCACCGAGACGGCGCTGAACCCCGGGATCGTCCCGGCCTGGGGATCGGCCGGGTCGACCGCTCCGCCCTCGAGCTGCGGCCGCGACTCGGCCCGGGCGATCATCCTGGCGCCGGTCAGCCGCTTCAGCGCCGCGAGGCCGCCGGCATGGTCGACATGCTCATGGCTGTTGAGGAGGATCCGGACCTCGCGAGGATCGAAGCCGAGCCGGCGGATGTTCGCCGCGATGTTCGGAGCCGCCTCGGCCGTCGCCCCGTCGATCAGGATGTGGCCCTTGGGCGAAGTGATCAAGACGGCGGCGATCCCGCACGTCCCGACATAATAGACGTTGGCGAAGATCCGCGCCGGCGGCGCCGGATCGCTCCACCCGTCCCGGCCGGCGCAGGCGGTTGCCAGCTCCGCCCCGGCCGGCGGCGCTGGTGGGGGTGCGCGACGGGGGGCTGCGCTCGCGGACGTCACGAGCAGAAGCCCGATCGCGAGCGCCTTAACGGACAAAGCTCGCTCCATTGACGTCGATCACCGCTCCGGTCGCCGAGGGCGGCGCGTCGGTCGCCAGCCAGCGCACCGTCTCCGCCACCTCCTCGGCGCTCGCGACCCGGCCGAGCGGGATGTCGGCCACCAGCTGCTGGCCGCCGCGGCTCGCCATATAATCCTCGATCATCTCCGAAGCGGTGAAGCCCGGGCAGACCGCGAAGGCGAGGATCCCGTCCGCCGCATAGCCGCGCGCGATCGACTTGGTCATTCCGACCATGCCGGCCTTGGACGCGGCATAATGCCAATGCTGCGGCGAATCGCCCCGGTACGCGGCGCGGCTTGCGATGTTGATGATCCGCCCGCCCTTGTTTTCGCGGAAGTGGAGAACGGCGAGCCGGCACAGCTCGGCCGAGGCGGTGAGGTTGATCCGCATCGTCCGCTCCCATTCACCGACCCAGTCCTCGGCCGAGGCGTCGACCGGATTGGCCGAGAACACGCCGGCATTATTGACCAGCCCGTCGATTCGTCCCCCGAGCCGCTCCAGCGCCTCCCCCCAAAGCGCCTCCGCCGCCCCGGGCCGCGAAAGGTCCGCCGCGATTCGCCCGTCCCCGCCCGCCGACGAATGACCCACGACTTCATGCGCCCCGAGCGCCTCGACGATTGCCTTGCCGATTCCCCGGCTCGTGCCGGTCACCAGAATGTTGAGCTTTTCCATGCCGCCGCGAATAGGCGGCGCGGCGGGGCAGGGGAAGGCCCCCAAAGGTGCTGACTTGACCAAATGGACATTAATGTCCATAGGTGTGCGGCATGAATAGCGGCCAGTTCCGGCGCTACCTGGCGAAGCAGGGCTGCACTTTCGAAGAGGGCGCCCGCCACACGCTCGTGCGCAGGGGCGACAAGGTCGCTGCGCTGCCCCGCCACGGCGGCAGCAAGCAACTCGGCACCGGGCTGATGAAGGCGATCAAACGCGATCTCGGCCTCGAATGACCAGCGAAAGGCATCCCATGTACTATCCGGTTGAACTTAGTCCCGACGACAACGACACCGTGCTGGCGACCTTTCCCGACGTTCCGGGCGCCATCAGTTACGGGGAGACCGAATCGGAAGCGCTCGCCAATGCCAAGGACGCGCTGGAGACGATTTTCTCGGCCCTGATTTCCGATCGCCGCGACATCCCGCCGCCCTCCGCCGCCGAGGGGCGCCCAACGGTTCGGCCGTCGCTGCTCGGGATGCTCAAGCTCGCCGTCTACGGCGCGATGCGGCAGCGGGGCTGGCGCAAGGCCGATCTCGCCCGCGCCACCGGAATGGATCCGCGCCAGGTCGATCGCCTTCTCGACCTTCGCCATCGATCGACCGTCGCGCAGCTCGAGCAGGCCCTCGCCGCGTGCGGCCGGCACGCGCAAGTCGAGTTGAGCGAGCAGGCCGCCTGACGGGAAAGCATTTTTTCGCCCGTCCCACGCCGTTTCCGTAGCGTCGGGCAAAAGGATTGTGCCTCGACGCCTCCTCGGGATAAACCGGGTGCGGATGGACCGGAGTCGCATCGCCAAGCTCACGGAGCAACAGCGCACCTCTTTGAGGTACGTCTACGCGCACCTGACTTCCAAGCAGATCGCGCCGCTGATGGGCATCGAGCCGGGCTCGGTCGACCAGCACATCAAGGCGGCGATGAAGGTCCTCGACGTCCCCGACCGCCGCTCCGCCGCCCGAATGCTCGCCGAGCATGAGGCGCTGGGAGACACCCAAAGGCTGGTATACCAACCGCTGGACATTGCGCCGCCGCTCGATCCGGCCACATTGGGGCCACCGATCGAGAGCGGGCCACAGCGAGTTTCAGGGTGGCCGGGCGAGGCGATGCGGGAGGAACAGATGTCCTTCCGGATCACCTCCACGGCAGGGGCTCCCACGCTGCCGCTCCCGATCGGTACAACAAGGCCGAGCGACCTCAACTGGATCGCCAGGCTGGCGTGGATCGTGGGAATAGCCATCGGAGTGGCGCTGGCATTCGGCGCTCTGGTCTCCGGGGTGGAAGCGCTGGTCAGGCTCACGAGGGGCTAGGTTCTACAACCGAAGCGAAACACAGGCCGCGGCGCGCCCAGCGCCGCGGATCGGGAGAACTTATGCTCAACAAACGCCGGGCGGCCGCCATGAAGGTGGTCGAGAGCCTCTACGCGGCCGAAGACGCGATCGACGTCGCCCTCGCGCGCGCCGCCGAACTCAACAGCACCCTGATGATGGCCCGAGCCGAGACCGAGGTCTCCGCCCTGATGGGCCACGACGCCTTCGAAGTCGCCGCCTCCGCCTTCGCCTCCCTCGCCCGCGCCCGCTGCGACATCGTCGAGGCCCACAAGCGCCTGAGCGAGACGAAGGTGCAGATGGGGATGAGGAGTGTGGCGATCGGTGACGGAGTTCCAAAACCTACCGAAGCTGGCTCGTTGACCGCTCGCCATCTTCAGGCAGTGGCATAGCATCATGGCCGGGGGCAGCCGCTTGACTCAGCGGTGGGCCGATGATCCGAACACGTATGGTCGAGAGCATCGCGTACTTCTCCCTCGTGTCTTGTTGCCTGCTGTACGCAGTGCTTCGCGGCGGCGCGCCCGAGCGAATTGCAATCACAGTTGTGGCTGTCGGCTCCGTCCTCACCGTGATCGCGGTTTCCGCGCCTGCGGTGCGGTTCGGCTCCATCGAGATCGGGATCTTTGCAGTTGATGTCGCTTGTCTCCTCTCGTTTTTGCTCCTCGCGTTGCGTGCAGAGAGGATTTGGCCGTTATGGGTAACGGCGCTTCAGCTCATTGGCACGACTGGGCATGCGATCAGGGTGGTGGATCCGGGGTTGATCCGCTGGGCGTACCAGTTCGTTCTGGCGTTCTGGAGCTATCCGATGTTGCTCTTGATCGCCTTGGGCACCTGGAACCACCAGCGGCGGGTAGCACGGTTCGGTGCCGACAAATCCTGGTCGAGCTCCTCGGACCGCTGGGACCGGCGGCCGCCGGATGGGCCGACCGCCTGGTCACCGAATTCGGATCGCTCGCCGCCGCTTTAGCCGCCGCGCCCGCCGCCCAGGCGCGGGTGGTGGGGGACAGCTCGGCGGTGCGCTATCTCGGCATCGTCCGCGAGGCGATGCTCCACGCGCTCCGCTCGCGCGCGCTCGGCGGCCCGGTTCTCACCGATTCGGACAGTTTGTTCGACTATCTCTCGCTCGACATGGCCCACCTCCCCACCGAGCGGCTGCGCATCCTCTTCCTCAATTCGGGCAACCGCCTCCTCGCCGACGAGGTCGTCGCCGAAGGCTCGGTCAGCGAGACCCCGCTCTACCCGCGCGAGATCCTCCGCCGGGCGCTCGAGGTCGGAGCCACCGCCCTCATCCTCGTCCACAACCACCCTTCGGGCGATCCGCGCCCGAGCCGCGGCGACATGGACGCCACGCGGCGGGTCGCCACCGCCGCCTCGGCGCTCGACATCTACATCCACGACCACGTCATCGTCGCGCGCTCCGGCTGGACCAGCTTCCGCGCGCTGGGCCTGATCCAGAGCCCCGGATGGGGAAAATGACGGAGCCGAAAAGAACCCCCTGTCATTTACATCCGAAATGGATAGAATGGCCGCGGGGAAATAAACGTGGTCCAGAGATTCGTGGTCGAGGACGTGGAAACCAACAGGCTCGAAGCCGCCTTGGCGATCGTCCGCCAGGCGTCGGCACGCTTGAGCGCGCTTACCGAACAATATGCCGCCGAAGAGATCGGCCTTCGCGCCGTGGCTGAGCGGCTCTATTCCGAGCGCCGGCGGCGCGACGGGCATTTCCCTCCGGGCCTCTTCGGAGAGCCGGCCTGGGACCTGCTCCTCGCCCTGTTCATGGCCCATGAGGACGGCCGCGACCTAAGCCTCGCCGAATCGTTCGAGGCGGCCCGGGTCCCGGCCGGCGAAGGCCCGCCGCTGGTCCGCCGGCTGGAACGCGCCGGCCTCGTCCAGCGCCGCACCCGCAATGACGGCGCACGGGCGGGACTGGCGCTTACCCAGGCCGGAGCCGACCGGCTCGCGGACTATCTCGCCGAAGTGGGCTGAGCGCCTCCCAAGGAAGACGGAAAAAAGAAGACCCTCATCCCAACCTTCTCCCGCAGGCGGGAGAAGGGGCACGCCGGCGTCTCCCTCCCTCCCGACTCGCCTTATTCCCCTCTCCCGCCCGCGGGAGAGGGCGGGGTGAGGGTCTTCTTCCTCTGAAATCTTACGCAGCGAAGGTCTTCACGAACTCCCCCGCGGTCTGCTTGAAGCGGGTCATCTGCTCGTCGACCAGGCCGAAATTGCGGGTCAGCCCGTCGATCTCCGAGGCGACGCTCTCCGTATCCTCGCGGATCGCGGCGATGGTCGAGGACATGGAGTCGGCGGCGAGCGCCGTCTCGTCGACGGCGGCGGTGATCATCGTCACCGTCTGGGCCTGGGTCTCCATCGCCTCGCGGATCCGGTCGGCGCTGGTCTGCACCTCCTCGACGGTCTTGAGGATCGAGCCGTTGGCGTCGACCGTCTGCTTGGTCGCCTGCTGGATCGCGGTGATCTTGGCGGTGATGTCGTCGGTCGCCCGGGCCGTCTGGCTGGCGAGCGACTTCACTTCCTGGGCGACGACCGCGAAGCCGCGGCCCGCGTCTCCGGCCCGAGCCGCCTCGATCGTCGCGTTCAAGGCGAGGAGGTTGGTCTGTCCGGCAATGTCGCGGATCAGACCGAGGATCGATTCGATCGCCTGGACATGGGCGGAAAGGGCCTGGCTGACCTCCACCGCCTTCGACGCCTGGTCGCCGGCGCGGATCGCCACTCCGGCCGCCGTCTCGACCTCGCCGCGCGCTTCCTCGATCGCCCGGATCAGGCCGGCGGCGGTCTGCGCCGCCTCGCGCATGGCAAGCGCCGACTGCTCGGCCGCCGCAGCGACCTCGGAGGTCTTGCCGAGCATCCCCCGGGCGGCCGCCGAGGCGTCGGACGCCTGGGCGCGAAGCATCCGGCTGTCGGACGCGGTGCGCTCGGCGGCGGTGACGATCTCCTCGTTGAACTGCTCGCCCTTTGACGAGCGGCGCTGCCGCTCGGCGGAGGCTCGAAGAAGGTCGAAATGGGCGGCGAAGACGTCCGCCTCAAGCAGGGTCGAGCGGGTCATGCAGGCGGCGAGGCAGGCGAGCCGGCCGGGCTCCGGCCCGAGCTTCTCGCGCAATATCTCATGGGCTTCCTCGGCGGCGGCGCCGATCGAGGCGAGCAGGGTGGTGAGGCTCACGCCCGCGGCGGTCGCCTCGTCGACGAAGCCGCCGACCATGTCGACCCACTTCTGTCCCGCCATGTCGTTCCACTTGGCCGCCATGTAGGGAAGGATCTTGACCACCAGCTCGTCGAGCGCCTTGCCCTCGAACCGCGTGTCGACCTCGGGCGCGGCGCCGAAATGAAGCCAGAAGCGCTTGGCGACCCTGACCCCGTCATTGACGAGGAGCGAAGCGATCTCGCGGCAGTCCGCGGCGAGCCGTCCGTCGCCGTCGAAGCGGCCGATCCGCTCGTCGATCCTCACCGCCTGGATGCTGTTCGGCATATGCTGGATTCCTCGCCCTGATTTCGGACGGTTGTGGCCTGGCAGGAGTTAAGATCGCGTTAGCCATGTCGCGCTAGACGGGCGGAAGAAGACCCTCATCCCAACCTTCTCCCGCAGGCGGGAGAAGGGGCGCGCCGGCGTCTCCCTTTCCCCCCTCTCCCGCTCGCGGGAGAGGGTAGGGTGAGGGTCTTCTTCCTTCTTCGGCTCGCGCCCGCGCGTGTCCCCGCCCTTGCATCCCCCCGCGAGGCCCGTAAAAGCGCGGCCAACGAAAGGCCGTCCATGTCGCGCAATCCAGACCGCCCGCTCTCGCCGCACCTAAGCGTCTACAAATGGGGCCCGCACATGCTGGTCTCGATCCTCCACCGGGTCACCGGGGGCGGGCTCGCGACGGTCGGCGCCGCCGCCCTGGTCTGGTGGCTCGCCGCCGCCGCTTCGGGGCCCGAAGCCTATCGGACGTTCACCGGCTGGGCGACGTCGTGGCTCGGCATCGTCGTCGCGGTCGGGCTCACCTGGGCCTTCTTCCAGCACCTGCTCTCCGGCCTCCGCCACCTCGTCCTCGACATGGGCGCCGGCTTCGAGCTCAACACCAACAAATTCTGGGCGAACATGACTCTGCTCGGCTCGGCCGTCCTGACCGCCGGGCTGTGGGCGCTCATCCTGTGGGGGAATCGATGACGACTCGGATGGAAAGCGCGATCGCCCAGGTCCGCGGCCTCGGCTCGGCCCGCGAGGGCGGCCATCACTGGTGGATGGAGCGGATGACCTCCATCGCCCTCTTCCTCCTCTACCTCTGGCTCGGAGCCTCGCTTCTCCGGCTCGGCAGCCTCGATTATGCGACGGTGCGCGAATGGCTCGCCGATCCCTGGGCGGCGGTTCCGATGCTTCTCCTCGTCTATGCGACCTTCCTCCACCTGCGCGACGGCCTCAAGGTGGCGATCGAGGATTACGTCCACGACGAAGGCAACCGCTTCTTCGTCCTCCTCCTCTTGAACTTCGCCGCCATCGCCGCCGGCACCCTCGCCACCTTCTCGATCCTCCGCTGCGCCTTCACGACCGTGGGCGGCGGAGCCGGGCCGGCCTGAAGCCGTCGGCCGGCGGTCGAGCATCGCCGGCTGACCCTTCCTGCCCCCGCGGCGAAGCCGCCGGGAGCGCCCCTGCTGTCCCTCTCTCAAGCGGTAGCGCCCGCTAAGCCAATGCGCGCGCCCGCGATCCCCAAAGGCTCGCCCCCGCTTGACGTTTATAACGAAAATTGCTTATCGTTAAAAAACGTTAAACGGAGTGACCGGCATGGCCTGGTACGACAAGTTTATCGAGCCTCTCGGCGGCGAGCTCGGAGTCCGGCCGGCGCGGCTTCTCCAGCTCGTCTTCGCCGAGGCTTCGCAGCTCCCAAGCGATCCCCTGGTCTGGCGGGTCGGCAAGGACGCAATCCTCCGCCGGCTGGCGGAGGAGGAGGGGGGCGAGCCGCTCGCCGGAACGATCCGGGCCCGGGTGCACCAGATCAACCAGGCCACGCGCACGGCCTCTGGCGGCCGCCCGGCTTTCGCGTTGAAGTCGCGGAAGGACGGTTTCGAGATCACCTTGCGAGAAGGCGCCGCGGACGAGCTCGCGCGCCAGGAGGCGGGCCGGCTGGCCGTCGAGTCGAGCGATGCCGACGCAATCGCCGACAGCCGGCTGTATATCGACCCGACGGTCTACGCCGGGCCTCGGGAATTCCAGGTCTTCGTCTCGCACGCTCATGAATCGCCCGAGGTCGAGGAGATCGTGCGCGGGTTCATCGCCGAGCTCGCGCGCAAGCTTCGCTACCCGCCCTCGCGTTACAAGGACCTGCTCAGGGTCAGCCTGTGGCTCGACCATGATCGCATGGGCGGGGGCCGCAGCTTCGCCGATCAGGCGCATCCGGAATGCGAGCGCTCCGAGCTTTGCCTCTTTCTCCTCTCGGAGAAATTCTATCAGAGCAAGAACTGCCAGGCGGAGGTCGCCTTCTTCGCGGACGAGGCGGACCCGGAGCCTCGGCACATGCAGGTCCAGCTCTGCGGCAGCTTCGCCGATGCCGAACCCCGGTTCCGCGACAAGCCCTGCTATCCCCTGATCTGGCGACCGTCGGTGGGCAACCTCCTGCGGGCGTGGGAACTGAACGTGGCCGACCGTGACGAGTTTCTGACCCGTCTCCGCGACGACATCCTCTCCGACATCGCGCGCCGCAACTTCCCGGGTGGACCGGACGGCGGCGCTCCCTCCGTAGGGAAGCGCGGCGGCGAGCCGCGGGTGCGTCCGAGCCGGGCCGAAATCGCGGCCGCCCTGCTCGGAAGCGCGAGCGAAACCCGCTTCGAAGATGTTATCGACTGCGAAAAGACCGAAGCTCCGGCGGTGACTCGCGAGGAAGGAAGCGGGGAGACGGAATCGGCCGTCGACCTGCTAGCCGACTGGGCCTGCTCCAATTCGGCCGGAAACCGCGTTTTCGCCCTGCTGGGCAGCTTCGGGGCGGGCAAGACGACGGCGAGCCAGCTTTTCGTTCGCGAGCTGCTTCGGCGAAGGGAGCTCGACAGTGCCGGAACGCCGGTGCCGGTCTATCTCGATCTTCGGCGGCTCAACGAGGTCTATCTCGACGAGAAGACCCGGCCCTCATTGGCGGAGATGATCCGTTCGTCGCTGCGTTCCAACGTCAAGAGTCGGGTCGACGCGGACCAGCTGCTCGCCTTCCTCCGCAAGGAACCCTGCGTCGTCGTCTTCGATGGACTGGACGAAATCGGCACCCGTATAGGCATCGAGCGTCTCGCTAGCCTCTACCGCGAGTTGCTCGAGATCATCCCCAATCCGGTCTGGGAGGGCGACAAGAAGGCGGGCGAGGCCGATTGGGCGGCGTGCCCCACCCGAATTCTGGTCACATGCCGAACCCACTTTTTCCGAACCCACGTCGAGCAGCAAAGCACGCTCGCCGACCGGGACCGGCACGTCGGGCTGAAGGGCGGAAGGCCGGCCGGCCTTTTGCGCACCATCTACATGGCGCCCTTCACGCTCGATCAGATCCAGTCCTATTTCTGCAAAGAGCTTGGGGCCGAGGAGGGCAAGCGGGTGTGGCAATCCGTGGCCCGGATCGGCGATCTTGCCGGCCTCGCCACCCGGCCGATCATGGCGCGATACATCGCCGAGCTCTCGCCTCAGCTGCAGGACGATCTGGCGCGGGGCCGGACGATCAACGCCGCGCGCGTCTACGACCATCTTTTCGAAAAGGCGGTGGAGCGCGACAACGACAAGAAGCCGCTGCTCAAGCCGCGCGACCGCGCCCGGCTTCTCGAGGAGCTCGCCGAGGAGCTCTGGCTCTCCCGTGTTCCCTCGCTGTCGATCGACGCGCTAGAGGATTGGTTCGATCGTTACTGCGAAGCCGCGCCCGGCCTTCGCCTGGTCGCGGCCAGCCGGCCGGAGGCGCGCGGCCTGCTTCAGACGGAGCTTCGCAACGCCAACCTCCTGGTCCGCGCGCAGGAGCGGGAATTCCGTTTCGTCCATACCAGCTTCCAGGAATATTTCCTTGCCCGTCGGCTCAAGTTCCGTCTCGACAAGGGCGCACTCGAGCCGTGGCCGGAGGCTCGGCTTCCCAGCCACGAGACTCTTCACTTTCTGCTCGATCTCTACGCCGTCGACCAAAGCTGGCCGAAGCTCCGCTCGGCGCTCGAGCGGTGCCTCGCGCCGGGTCGGCCCGGCTTCTGGCGCCAGATCGCCGTCGTCCTGAGGACGGAGTTGAAGGCCCGCGGGCAGGATTTCGCGCTCCCCGAGGGCGCCGACCTTTCCGCGCTCGACCTCCGCGGGCTGACATGGCCGCGGCAGCGGCTGGCGCGGGTGGACCTGCGCGGCGCGAATCTGCTGGGCTGCGAATTCACGGACGTCGAGTTCGACGGATGCAGGCTAGACGATTCCAATTGGGCGAATAGCCTCGCCGACACCTGTTCATTTAATGACTGCACCGGCCGGCCGTCCGGCCTTGCTTCGGCGCGGTTCGGCGGCTGCACGTATACGGGCGGCAGTGAGCATGGCTTCGAAGACCTGATCTTCGCCGCCCCGTCATCGGAGTTGAGCGTTTCCGCGGATAGGCCGACAGGCCGATCGGCCCTCCTTTTCGAAGTGCATAGGAGTCTCAACAGCGCCGTCTTTGGGAAGGACGGCACGATCATCCTCACCGCGGGCGGTGACGGAACGGCGCGGTTGCTGGACGCCGCGACCGGGGCGGAGCTGCGCCGGTTCGAGGGACACCAGGACGCGGTCTGGTGCGCCGCTTTCTCCGGAGACGACCGGATGATCCTGACCGGCGGGATCGATGGCACGGCTCGCCTCTGGAATTCTTCGACCGGACAGGAGTTGCGCCGGTTCGACCATGAGGTCTCCGTCTTTGCCGTGGCTTTCGGTGAGGGTGACCAGACCGTCTTGATCGGGGGGGGCGACGGCATAGCGCGGCTTTTCGACACAACGACGGGGGCCGAGCTGCGCCGGTTTGAAGGACATGCCGATCTGGTGCGGTCAGTGGCGTTCTCTCCGGACGGGCGCACTCTCCTCACTGCCGCCAATGATGGGACGGCGCGGCTTTGGGACGCGGTGAGCGGGATCGAGCGACACCGGCTCCAAGGACATGTCGGCATCGTGAGCTGTGCGGTGTTCAGCTCGGACGGTCGAACCGTGCTGACGGCGGGCGGGGACGCTACGTTGCGTCTTTGGGACGCCGCGAGTGGAGCGAAGTTGCGCCGGATCGAAGCGCATGGAGGCATGTTCGCGACCGTCCTGTTCGGCGCCCATGACGAGACCCTCATCTCGGCGGGTGATGACGGCACGGTCCGGATCTGGAGCGTCGCGGACGGAAGCGAGATATTTCGTCTTGAGGGGCATCGCGGTGATGCCGTCAGCGCGGCTCTTCGCCCGGGAGGCCGGACCATCCTGACCGCTGGCACCGATGGAACGGTCCGGCTCTGGGATGCCACGACCGGGATCGAGCAGTCCCGGCACGAGGTCCGCAGCGTTCGATTGAGCGCCGCGGTGTTCAGCGCCGACGGTCGGATGATCCTCACCGCCGGCGGTGACGAGACGATACGGATTTGGGATTCGGCCGGGACGGAGTTGCACCGCTTCAAGGTACATGAGATCCACGGCGCGACATTCAGCGAGGACGGCGGATCGATCCTTACCGCCGGCATCGACGGAACGGCACGCCTGTTGAACGCGGCGACCGGGGCCGAGCTGCGCCGCTTCGAAGGGCATGCCGAGGCAATCCGCAGCGCCGTGTTCGGACGCGTGGACCGAACGGTGCTTACCGCCGGCGACGACGGGACGATCAGACTTTGGGACGTTGCGAGCGGAGCGGAGCTGCGGCGCTTCGAAGGGCATGACGAATGGATCTTCAGCGCGGTTTTCGGTCCCGACGATCGGACGATCCTGAGCGCCGGGGCCGATGGAACGGCGCGGCTGTGGGATACGGCGACCGGCGCGGAGCTGCGCCGGTTCGAGGCGCATGACTGGGTGAGGACGGCGGTGTTCGGCGCCGATGGCCGAACCATTCTCACGGCCGGCGATGACGGGACGTCGCGCCTTTGGGACGTGGCGACGGGAGCCGAGCTGCGGCGGGTCGACTCGGCCGACACTTGGACCATCAGCGCCGCTTTCGGGCAGGGCGACGGTACCATCCTCACCGCGGGCGATGACGGCGTGGTCCGGCTGTGGGACTCCACGACCGGGGCGGAACTGCGCCGTTTCGACGCGAGCCAGGACCGGTTGAACACCGTCGCCGTGGGCGAGGGCGGACGAACCTTCCTGACCGCAGGCTATGACGGCACCGCCCGGCTATGGGACTCGGCGAGCGGTGAGCTGCTCTACGCCCTGCGTCCGTTCCCGGACGGCTGGGTCCGCCTCGACGCCGAGCGGCGCGTCGTGGCCGGCACGGGAAAGCTCTGGAAATATGTCTACGGCCTTGCCGTCGCGTCGGACGGCGGCCGGGAAGTGGTCAATCCCTGGCAAGGGTGACTCGGGATCTTCCCCCCTGGATAGCTCACAAAAAACGGGCCGCGGTTTCCCGCGGCCCGTCCTTTTCAGTGCCGGTACCCGCTTAGAAGGCGCCGGGGCCGTTCGGTGTTCCGAGGCCGGTCGGGCCGTCGTAATTGGCGCCCGCGTTGCAGAAATAGGCAACGCTGCAGGTGCCGTTCGAGCCGCTCGTCACGTCGTTGAGCAGGCTGGCATTGGCGTAGAGGCCGGAGGCGCCGGTCGGCTTGTGGCCGGTGGTGCCGTAGATCCCGCCGATCAGCGGCGCCGAGACGCTGGTCCCGCCGAACACCATCCAGCCGGAGGCCCGGCGGGTGGTCGGGCCGTAGACCGCGACCCCGGTGTTGGGATCGCCGACCGCGGACACGTCCGCTTCCATGCGCTTCGAGCAGCCCGAGTCGGTCTGGAAGCTCGGCTTCGCATAGACCGTGCTGCAGCCGCTGCCGCCCGAGGTCCAGGCCGTCTCGGCCCAGCCGCGGGCGTTCGAGGCGCGGACCAGGTGCGTTCCGCCGACCGCGATGACGTTCGGCGAGGCGGCCGGGAACTGGACTCCGTAGCCCGAGTCGCCGGTCGAGACGGTGATCGCGATGCCCGGGTGGTTGTAGGCCGATTCATAGGTCGCCGAGCCGGTCTCGCTTCCGCCGTAGCTGTTCGAGATGACCGTGACGCCCGGGGTCGCGGCGGCGGTGTTCACCGCGGTCGCGAGGTTGGCGAGAGTCGCGCTGGTCGCCTGGACGAGCAGGATCTTGCAGTTCGGGCACATGGCGGAGGCCATGTCGAGGTCGAGCGCCTGCTCCTGCGCCCAGCCGGTGTCGTCCTTCGGGTAGCTCGAAGTCTGGCCGTTCTGGTTGACCTTCTTGAAGCAGCCATTGGCGGTGGTGCAGGCCGGGAGCCCGTATTGCGAACGGTAGACGGCGAGATCCGCCTCGGCGTTGGTGTAGCCGTAGGCGTCGACGATCGCGATCGTCGTGGTCGCCGCACCGGTGCCGGTGATGGCGTAGGCCGAGCGCAGGTCGGACGGGCCGTAGCCCGAGGGAACGGCGTTCGGAGTCACCGGGCCGGCAAGCTCCTCGCCCTTCGAGTTGGTGACCACGTGCGCGAAGCAGCGCGCAGTTCCGGCCGGATTGCCGTGGCCGCAGGCGGCATGGTGATAGGTGTTTCCGCTTCTCTCAACCGGACCCTGGGCGCTCGCGCCGGTGCCGACGACGGCGCCGCAGACGAGCGTCAGGGCAGCGAGGCCCCACTTCCTCAGTCGCATAATCTTGCATCCCCTTCTTGCGGTCAGGACGACCGGAGGCGGGATGCTGACAGAGGATTTCGCGAATGCAAGCAGGGACTTAAGGGCGCCGCGGAGGATTATGGCAGTTTTGCGTCGGCAATGCGCCGAACCGTGTTTTCCATCGGACGATCCGATTGGCCGTTTCGGGATACCACCCGTCTCGACTGCGCCGTTACTGGACGAGACGGCGAAAAGCCAAGCACAACGGAGTATAACTTGCTCCATTCCGGTGACTCTGATCTTAGGAATTGTCAACGACAGGTGGCGCCGCCTGCCCGGCCTTCCACCCGAAGCGAGTGGCTCGCAAAGTCCCCACCCGCGGCTCGGCCTGCGCCGGGCCGAGCATCAGCTCGGTCATCGCCCACGGTCCGGGCGCCTCGCCGCCTCCGCCCCTTCGCTTAGGGCCAGCCGCCCTTGCATCCCCTCGCGCGAGGGCTAGAAGCGCCCGCAACCACCCACCCTCTCGCGAGCATTTCGATGGCAACGACCCCCAGCGCCTACAAGATCATCGACCATGTCTACGACGTCGTCGTCGTCGGGGCGGGCGGGTCTGGCTTGCGGGCGACGATGGGGGCGGCGGAGCAGGGGCTGAAGACGGCGTGCATCACCAAGGTGTTCCCGACCCGCTCGCACACCGTCGCGGCGCAGGGCGGGATCGCGGCCTCGCTCGGAAACATGGGGCCGGATCACTGGACCTGGCACATGTACGACACGGTCAAGGGCTCGGACTGGCTCGGCGACCAGGACGCGATTGAATATCTGGTGAGGGAAGCGCCGGCGGCGGTCTACGAGCTCGAGCATGCCGGGGTGCCCTTTTCCAGGACCAACGAGGGCAAGATCTACCAGCGGGCCTTCGGGGGCATGATGCAGAACATGGGCGAGGGGCCGCCGGCGCAGAGGACCTGCGCGGCCGCCGACCGGACGGGCCATGCCATGCTCCACTCGCTCTACCAGCAGTCGCTCAAATATGACGCCGATTTCTACATCGAATATTTCGCGCTCGACCTGATCATGGACGGCGGCGAGTGCCGGGGGGTGATCGCGCTCTGCCTCGAGGACGGGACCCTGCATCGCTTCCGAAGCCACGCCACCGTGCTCGCGACCGGGGGCTATGGGCGGGTCTATTTCACCGCCACCTCGGCGCATACCTGCACCGGCGACGGCAATGCGATGGTGCTTCGCGCCGGCCTGCCGCTCCAGGACATGGAGTTCGTCCAGTTCCACCCGACCGGGATCTACGGGGCGGGGGTGCTGATCACCGAGGGGGCCCGGGGCGAGGGGGGGTATCTGACCAATTCGGAAGGGGAGCGCTTCATGGAGCGCTACGCCCCGTCCGCCAAGGACCTCGCGAGCCGCGACGTCGTCTCGCGCTCGATGGCGATGGAGATCCGCGAGGGCCGCGGAGTGGGCAAGGACAAGGACCATATCTTCCTCCACCTCGATCATATCGACCCCAAGATCCTGGCCGAGCGGCTCCCGGGAATCACCGAGACGGGGAAGGTGTTCGCGGGCGTTGACCTCACCCGCCAGCCGCTTCCGGTGGTTCCGACCGTCCACTACAACATGGGCGGTATTCCGACCAATTATCACGGCGAGGTGGTGACGCTTAAGGACGGCAATCCGGACTCGGTGGTGCCGGGGCTGTTCGCGGTCGGCGAGGCGGCCTGCGTGTCGGTCCACGGCGCCAACCGGCTCGGCTCCAACAGCCTGATCGACCTGGTCGTCTTCGGACGCGCCGTCGGTCACCGGGTCGGCGAGCTGATCAAGTCCGGCTCCGCGCTCCCGGCTCCGCCCAAGGGCGGCGACGAGATGGCGCTGGCCCGGCTCGACCGATTCCGCTTCGCCAAGGGCGGAAGCCCGACCGCGGCGATCCGAAACCGGATGCAGCGCACCATGCAGGCGGATTGCGCCGTCTTCCGGGCCGAGGCGACCCTGGAGGAAGGCAAGGGCAGGATCGACGAGGTCTACCGCCAGATGGCCGACGTCGCGGTCACCGACCGGAGCCTCATCTGGAACACCGACCTGGTCGAGACGCTCGAGCTCGACAACCTCCTCGCCCAGGCGGTGGTGACGATGCACTCCGCCTCCAACCGCAAGGAAAGCCGAGGCGCCCACAAGCACGAGGATTATCCTGATCGCGACGACGCCAATTGGATGAAGCACACGGCGGTCTGGTTCGAAGGCTGGGGCGGCCAGGGCGGCGGGGTGCGGATCGATTACCGGCCGGTGCACGACTACACGCTTTCGAACGACATCCAGTACATCAAGCCAAAGGCTCGGGTTTACTGATCGGCGCTCTCGCCGACGCGCGCCGATCTCGATTGCGCCGCTTCCCATCGGCCGCGCCAGGCCTGTATCGACGGCTGGCTTGACGACGCGGCCGCCTTCATACCCGCCGCCAGGCGCAGGCCGCCGGCCTCGCCGGCTACTATCTCGACCGCCGGCTCCGCGCCCCGGAGGACGAACGCGAGCGTTATTGCAAGCCGCTCGGCTGAGCGGGGCGGTGCAGACGCCGTGGAGGCCGCGAGGCGATTGCGTGCACCTCTCTCTGCGCGCCCGGTGAAGGCTCCGGCCGCCTCTTGACCCGAGCGCTCCCGACCGCCCCTGGTGGACCAAACAGGAGACCAGGATGAGCATCACCCGCAACCCCCGCTCGCCCGCGATGAAGCTCGGCTTCGCGATCCTCGTCGGCCTGTTGCTGGCCATCCCGCTCTTCTCGGTCTGGCTGATGGTCTACGACCGCGAGCAGGAATCGGTCGAAGCGAAGGCGAGCATCTCCGAGGGCTGGGGCGGTCCGCAGACCATCGCCGGTCCGCTGCTCGTCATTCCCTATCGCGCCACCGTCACCGAGAACGTGACGGAGGGCGGCAAGCCGGTCACCCGAAGCCATCAGGTGTGGCAGGAGCTGACTCTCTCTCCCGAGACGGTCGACGTTTCCACCGAGGTTCGGCCCCAGCGGCGCAAGCGCTCGATCTACGAGGTGGTGGTCTACGACGCGGCGGTTCGGGGCGAAGCCCGATTCGCCATGCCCGCCGATCTCGGCCGATTCGGGGTGGCGCCGGCCGACCTCGCGCCGGAGCGGGCGGAACTGCGCTTCGGAGTAAGCGACCCGCGCGGCCTCTCTTCCCAGCCCCGGGTGGCGGCCGGCGGAACGGCGCTTCGGCTTCAGCCCGGCGGCGGCCCGTCCGCGACGGGCCATGGAGGGTTCTTCGCCTGGCTCGACGCGGCCGGCCTCGCCGCCGCGCCGATCGAGGTCCAATTCGCCTACGACGTGCGCGGCAATGGCAGCCTCTCGCTCGCGCCGCAGGCGGGGGAGACTCGCTGGCGGATGCGCTCGCCCTGGCCGCATCCCTCCTTCCAGGGCGGCTTCCTTCCGGAGCAGCGGACGATCGGCTCCGGCGGCTTCCAGGCCGCCTGGCGGATCGGCAATCTCGCGCTCGGCCAGTCGCTGGCCGCGACCGGCCCCGCCGCGAATGCCGGGGACCGGCAGCCGGGCTCGGCCGAGGTTACAGCGGGCACGGGCCCGCGGCAGGCGGGCGTGAGCCTGATCCAGCCGGTCGATCTCTACGCGCAGGTCAACCGGGCGGCGAAATACGGATTCCTGTTCATCGGCTTCACCTTCCTCGCCTTCCTGCTGTTCGACCTGATCGGCGGAGTCGCGGTCTCCGCGGTCGAATATCTGCTGGTCGGAGCGGCACTGATCCTCTTCTTCGTGCTCCTGCTCGCCTTCGCGGAGGTGATCGGCTTCACTCCAGCCTATCTCGTCGCAAGCGCGGCGATCGTCGGGCTGGAGACCGCTTATTCGGCCGCGGTGCTCCGCAGCTGGAGGCGCGCCGGATTCATCTTCGGCCTCCTCTCCGCCCTCTATGCCGTGCTCTACGTCCTGCTCAGCCTGGAGGCCTATTCGCTGCTGATCGGATCGCTGATGCTGTTCGCGGCGCTCGCGGCGGTGATGTACCTCACCCGCAACTTGAACTGGGGCGGGCGCGGGAATGAAGAGGGCGAGGTGCCCGAGGCGATTTCCGCCGTGTAGGGGACGGCCTTTACCGCGCGCCGGGGGGCCGCCATCCTTGCCTCCAGCCCCAAAGGAAGAACCGCCATGCGTCGTGCCGCCATCCTCGCCTTATCCGCCTCGCTCGCGCTCGTGGTCGCGCCCGCTTCCGCCGAGGCGTTCCAGCTCGCCGGCCTCGTCATGGGTAAGTTCGACCCGGTATATGGGCGCTATCGGAGCGGAAACGGAATCCTCGCCTCGGCCGTCTTCCAGCGTGACCACACCCCCGAGGACGCCTATCGGGCCGCGATGACGAAGGTGGGCGAAATGGCGGTCGCGAAAGGATTCGAGCGGGTCGCCGTGACGAAGGTCGCCGACTGCGGCCGGGTGATGAGGGGTCATTCCCCGACGTCGCTGGTCGTCTGCCGGATCCTCGCCCAGATGGTCGGGCCCGACGAGACGGCGAAGCCGCGGGGGAAGAACCCGGTCGTGTACTACCGCGCCGCCGATCTCGCGGCCGGCATGATCCGCCCCACCGGCGATTGAGCCGCGCTCCCAGACTCAGCCGGCGACCGCTTTCAGCGCTTCCCTGATCTTTCCCATGTCCGCCGCGAAGGACGCGGCAAGCGCATGGTCGGCAAGGTTCGCCCGCTCCGTCACCTGCGGCATCGAAAGGCCGATGCGCAGGGTCGCGCCCCAGCCGCCGCCGGGCAGCTTCACGCATTTGACCGGCTGGCCGAGCCGCACGCCCTGGGCAAGGAGGTCGCGGTGCCAGCGGGTGGAATCCTCGAAGGTCGATCCGCCGCCGCCAAAAGCGGAGAGGTCCAGGGTCGAGAGGGTGCGCATCTCGATCGGATGGGTATCGGCGGTCTCCTTCTCGCCGGGCGGGTAGGGGGCGACCCGCCGGGCCGGAGTGGGGTCGACGATCTCGTCGCGAACCGCCTGGTGGAAGGCCAGGATGACGCGGGCGACCCGGTCGAGGCTCAGCCGCTGGAACCGCTCCAGCTCGAAGATCGACGCTTCGAGGCGGAGGAGGAGGCCGGGGTTGGCGCCGTCCTCCAGCCGCTCTGCTCCCGGCCATCCCGCCGGCCATTCGGCGCGGCGGAAGATCGTCGCGAGTCCGTCGGCAAGCGGCTCCGACCGCTTGCGGAAACTCGGCGGAACCAGGGCGAAACCGCTGAACGGGGGGCCGCCCATGAATTTCGAGCCGGTGACGAAGACGATCGCGTCTCGCGCCAGGTAATCGGCGATGGCCGGGGAGGTGATCCGCGCCTGGCAGGCGTCCACGACGAAGCTCGCCGCCGCGCCGTGCCGCGCTCGAAGGGAGTCGATGTCGCCAAGCGAGGGCAGGATGAGGCCGGTCTTCGAGCCGTGGACGACGTGGACGAGGACGTGGCGCCCCGCCGCCGCGGCTCCGGCGATCGCCTCGTCCATCCGCTCGGCGATCTCGGCGGAGGGACGCGGGCGGCCCTGATCGTCGCGCACGGGTATGTCGATCATCTCGACATGGGTCTCTCCCACGCCCGGTACCGGCTGTCCGGGCCGGGTCGCCGCGCCAAGCGCCGTCTCCTCGGCGAAATAGCGGCCGTAGGCCGAGTGAACGCAGCCGCTTCCGACCTCGTCCGCGCCGAGCAGGATGTTGTGCGTGCCCTGGGCGCCCCGCCCGGCAACGCAGGCGAGGGAGACATATTCTAGGTCGGTGCCGGACGGCGCGAAGACCACGTCCACGTCTTCGGGGACGGCGTATGCGGCGCGTATCCGGCGGCGAAGCCGGTCGAGCCGCTCGCCGTAGACGGCGGCCGAGGGCTCGGGGCCGAACTCGGCGAGCAGCCGCTCCACCTCGGCGAACGCCGCCGCGGAGATGTCGTTGGCGGTGGAGGAGGCGTAGGCCAGGACCGCGCTCGGGCGGGGCGCTGAGAAATAACGGTTGAGCCCGGTCTCGGGCTTCAGCCACAGGCGGGCATCGCCGCCCAAGGTCATCAGCCGGACCGCCACGCCGTCCTCGCCAACCCGTTCGCCCGTGTCGTTCATGAGGCCCGCGCCCTTCCCCTATCGTTGCGGCGGCATTATGTCCGCCGCGCCCGTTCCTCAAGCAAGGCCGAAGCGTGACCGCGATCCGACCCATGACCATTCCCGCGCACGCCAGGGAGCGCCTGCGGATCCTGTTCATCGCCAAACATGCGCTCTGGGAGGGCGGACTCCACCCGGAAGACGGCAACCACGCCCTCTACCATGTCGAGGTGCGGGAGATTTTGAAGGGCCTCGGCCTCCAGCTCGATCTCGCCAACAGCTACGATGCCCTGTTCGAGAAGCCGGACGTCGACTTCGTCTTCCCGCTGCTCAACCGCGGCGGCTTCCTCAATTCCGAGATGATGCTGCCGTTGCTCTGCACCCGGCTCGGCCTGCCGTTCCTCGGCGCTTCGCCGATCCTTCGCGGAATCTCGGACGACAAGCATTTCACCAAGCTCGCCGCCGCCTCGCGCGGGATTCCGACGGCGCCGTGGACGATCTACCGCCGCGGCGCTCCGGTGGAGCGCGAGCGTTGCCCCGCCGGCGAGCGGATGGTGATCAAGCCCAACGCCTCCTCCGCCAGCTGGGGGGTCCAGGACGCCCACGGCTGGGAGGGCGTCCGAGCCGCCGTCGAGGACATCCACTCCCAGGGCCATGACGCCATCGTCGAGCCGTTCCTCAACGGGTCCGACGTCGAGGTCCCGGTCATCACCATCGACGGCGAGCCGGTGATCATGCCGATGATGCTGTTCGAGCAGGCGGACCCTTCGCACCTTCGCACCTATTACGAGAAGCGCGACCTCGTCGACCGGGCGCAGAAATACCAGCTGGTCGAGTTCGACGATGCGCAATGGATGCCGGTGATCGCCGACTACACCCGGCGGATGGCGGAGGAGTTCCGGCCCTTCGACTATGGCCGCTTCGAGTTCCGGCTCGACCGCGAAGGCGGCAAGGTCCAGTTCCTCGAGGTCAACTTGAACGCCAACCTGTGGTCAGAGAAGGTCTATGGCCGCTCCGCCAAGCTCGCCGGCCTCACCCAGGAGCAGCTCATCGAGACCATCCTCGCCGAGGGCCTGCGCCGCCACGGCCTGCTCGGCTAACCGTCGTCCCGGCGAAGGCCGGGACCTCGTGACGATTAGACGCGGCGTGTGAACTCCCCGGAGATCCCGGCCTTCGCCGGGATGACGGGACTGGCGACCTCGCGCGGGAGCGCCTGGACGGTTGAGCCGCCCGCTTTCACCCGCTATCGCGCCGGCGAGCAAAGGAAAGACGCATGGCTGAGTTCGCCCTCCCGAAGAATAGTGTCATCAGCAAGCGCGGGAAGGCCTATCGCGCCGAGGGCAAGCGCGGTCGGATCCGCAGCTTCAGGATCTACCGCTACGATCCCGACGCCGGCGAGAACCCGCGCTACGACACGTTCGAGCTCGACCTCGACGAGACCGGCCCGATGGTCCTCGACGCCCTCTTGAAGATCAAGAACGAGGTCGACCCGACCCTGACCTTCCGCCGCTCCTGCCGCGAGGGCATTTGCGGCTCCTGCTCGATGAACATGAACGGCAGGAACGGCCTCGCCTGCACCACCGCCATCGAGGATTATAAAGGCGAGATCCGGATCACTCCGCTGCCGCACATGGACGTGGTCAAGGACCTGGTCCCGGACTTCACCCACTTCTTCGCGCAATATGCCGCGATCGAGCCGTGGCTGAAGACCAAGACCCCCGACCCGTCCGGCAAGGAGCGGCTCCAGTCGCCGGAGGACCGGGCGAAGCTCGACGGCCTCTACGAGTGCATATTGTGCGCCTGCTGCTCCTCCTCCTGCCCGAGCTACTGGTGGAACTCCGACCGGTTCCTGGGGCCGGCGATCCTCCTCCAGGCCTATCGCTGGCTGGCCGACAGCCGCGACGAGATGGCCGGCGAGCGGCTCGACGAGCTCGAGGACCCGTTCCGCCTCTATCGCTGCCACACGATCATGAACTGCGCCAACGTCTGCCCCAAGGGCCTCAACCCGGCCAAGGCGATCGCCGAGACCAAGAAGCTGCTCGCGGAGCGGGCGGTTTGACGCGAAGCGCCACCCCGGCGGAGGGACCCCATCAAAGTCGTATTTTGATGGGACCCGAGGCCGGGGTCTTGTGGAGACCCGCCGAGACTTCTTGTCCCGAGATCCCGGCCTTCGCCGGGATGACGGGGGGAACCGCAATTCCGGCCGCGGGATTCCCACCGCCATGACCGAGCGCCGCATCCATCCCCTGATCCGCCACGTGCCGGACCCCGATCACCCCGGCTGGTGGACCTGGGACCTGCCGGACGGCGACCGCTTCAACGCCACGATCGGAAAGCTCCTCGTCCGGCCCGAAGGGGAGGGGCGGGCGCGGTGCCGGATGTTTCCGACGGCCGCCCAGTCGAACCTCGGAAACATCGTCCACGGCGGAGCGATCCTGACCTTCATCGACATGGCGATGTTCGCCGGCGGCTACGGCGCGGGCGCGGATCTCGGGCCTTCCGTCACGCTCGACCTGTCGGCGCAGTTCCTCTCCGCGGCGAAGCTCGGAACGCCGCTCGACGCCACGGTGGAGCTGCTCCGCGAGAGCAAGCGCCTCGCGGTGATGCGCGGCCTCGTCGAGCAGGAAGGCGGGACGGTGGCCGCCTGGTCCGGAACCCTGCGCAAGCTCGGCGGCCGTGGCGGCGGTTGACCAGCGCTACCGGGCGCTGCTCGCCGCCGGAGAGCTGAAGCCCGACACGGACCAGGAGAAGGCCGTCGCGGTGCTCGACCGGCTTGCCGACCGGCTCCGTGCGGCGCCGAAAGCGGGGCTCTTCGCCCGCCTCCTCCACAAGGCCGCCGAGCCGCCTCGCGGAGTCTATATGTGGGGCGGAGTCGGCCGGGGCAAATCGATGCTGATGGACCTCGCCTGCGCCGCGATCGACGTCGAGAGGAAGCGCCGGGTCCACTTCCACGAGTTCATGCTGGAGGTCCACGAGCGCCTCCGGGTCGAGCGGCTGAAGGAAGCCGGCGATCCCATCCCGCCGGTCGCTCGGGCGATCGCGGCCGAGGCGCGCCTCCTCGCCTTCGACGAGATGGTGATCAACAACAGCGCCGACGCGATGATCCTGTCGCGGCTCTTCTCCCACCTGCTGGAGGAAGGCGTGACGGTGGTCGCGACATCGAACCGTCCCCCGGCCGACCTGTATCTCGGCGGGCTCAACCGGGAGCTGTTCCTCCCCTTCATCGCGCTTCTGGAGCGGGAGATGGACGTCGTTCCGCTGAACGGCCCGGTCGACTACCGGCTGGAGAGGCTCGGCGGCTTCCCGACCTGGTACGTCCCCAACGGCCCCGAAGCGACCGAAGCGCTAAGCGCCGCCTTCTTCCGGCTGACAGACTATCCTCCCGAGGATCGGGCGAACGTGCCCGCCGAGGACATCGCCGTTCCGGGCGGCCGGACCCTCCACGTCCCCAAGAGCCTCAAGGGCGTCGCCGTCTTCTCGTTCAAGCGCCTGTGCGGAGAGGCGCGGGGCGCCGCCGACTATCTCGCCGTCGCCCGGCGCTACCACAGCGTCATCCTTGTCGGAATTCCGGTCATGGGGCCGGAGAACCGAAACGAGGCGGCCCGCTTCGTCACCCTCGTCGACGAGCTTTACGAGCATAAGGTCAAGCTGCTTGCCGCCGCCGACGCCGAACCCGCGCGCCTCTATCCGGCCGGCGACGGCGCCTTCGAATTCCAGCGCACCGTCTCCCGCCTGATGGAGATGCAGTCCGCCGACTATCTCGCCGCCGGCCACGGCGAGGAAGGTTGACGGGCGCCGCGCCGGCGGTCCAGCCTCGCGCAGTCCCTTCCGGAGGTCCTTCCATGCGCCCGATCGTCGCCGCCGCCGTCCTAAGCCTTCTCTCCACCTCCGCCCTCGCCGCCGATCCGCCGGCCGATCGCTGGAGGGAGAAGGGCCGGGAAATCTACCGGCACGCCATCGAAATCCCGACGGTGGAGGGGCGCGGGCGGGTGCCGGAGCTCGCCCAATATCTCGCCGACCAGTATAAGGCGGCGGGCTGGGCGGAGGGCGACATCCATGTCCTTCCCTACGAGGGCAATCCGGGCAACAAGACGGCGGCTTTGGTGGTGCGCTGGCCCGCGGCCAAGCCGTCCGGGAAGAAGCCGATCCTGCTCATGGCGCATATGGACGTGGTCGAGGCGAAGGCGGCGGACTGGTCGATGGACCCGTTCGCGTTCGTCGAGAAGGACGGCTATTTCTACGGACGCGGGACGAGCGACATCAAGCAGGGGGTGACGGCGGTCACCACCGCCTTGCTCAAGCTTCGGGCGCAGGGCTTCAAGCCGACCCGCGACATCGTGATCCTGTTCACCGGCGATGAGGAGACCAGCGGCAACGGCGCGAGGCTCGGAGCGACCGAATGGCGCAAGTGGACCGACGCCGAATATGCGCTCAATTCGGACGGCGGCGGGGGCGGCGTGGCCAAGGACGGCCGCTGGCTCGGCTTCACCCTCCAGACGGCGGAGAAGACCTTCTCGATGTACACCTTCACCGTCCGCAACCCGGGCGGCCACAGCTCCAAGCCGAGACCCGACAACGCCATCTACCAGCTCGCCCACGCGCTCGAGCGGCTCGAGAAATACCGGTTCACGCCGCAGCTCAATGAGACCACCCGGGCCTATTTCGGGGTTCGCGAGAAGAGCGAGAAGGGGCCGCTGGGAGACGCGATGCGGCGCTGGCTGGCCGATCCGAACGACGGGCAGGCGGCCGACCTGATCGAGGCGGACCCGGGCGAGGTCGGCCTCACCCGGACCCGCTGCGTCGCCACCCGGCTCGAGGGCGGCCATGCCGACAATGCTTTGCCGCAGCTCGCCCGGGCGACGATCAACTGCCGGATCATGCCGGGCACCGAGCCGGCGGCGGTGAGGGACGAGCTCGAGCGGGTCGCCGCCGATCCCGGAGTCGTCGTCGAGCGCACCGACGACCAGAGGATGTCGCTCGCCTCGCCGCTTCGCCCCGACGTGCTCGCGGCTTATACGAACGCCGTCCACCGCCGGCACAAGGACGCGCCGATCATGCCCGAGATGAGCACCGGCGCAAGCGACGCCCGCCCGTTCCGGGTGGCGGGGATGCCGGTCTACGGGGTCGACGGCTCGTGGGGCGTCGTCCCCGACGACCTGCGCGCCCACGGCCGCGACGAACGGCTCCCGGTCCAGGCCCTCTACGACGACATCGACCATTGGGTCGATTTGCTGACGGCGCTGGCGGGGAGGTGACTACCCCGTCGTCCCAGCGAAGGCTGGGACCACAGGGGGTGAAGACCTCGGCGCTTTTCACCCGCTGGGGTCCCAGCCTGCGCTGGGACGACGGAGGAATTCGGGGCCACGCGAAGGTTGCCCGCTCCCTCAACCGGGTTTAGGGGAGCGCCACGCCTCGCGGCCGCGCTCGCGGCCCTGCCCATTGACAAGGATCGGGAGCTCCATGGCTCGGAAGAAAATCGCCCTCATCGGTGCCGGAATGATCGGCGGCACTCTCGCTCATCTCGCCGCGATCCGGGAGATCGGGGACATCGTGCTGGTCGACGTCGCCGAGGGCATTCCGCAGGGCAAGGCGCTGGACCTCGCCCAGGCCGGCCCGGTCGAGGGCTTCGACTCCACGCTGACCGGCACCCAGGATTATGCCGACATCGCCGGCGCGGACGTCTGCATCGTCACCGCCGGAGTGGCCCGCAAGCCGGGGATGAGCCGCGACGACCTGCTCGGCATCAACCTCAAGGTGATGAAGGCGGTCGGCGAGGGCATCAAGGCGCACGCGCCGGACAGCTTCGTCATCTGCGTCACCAACCCGCTCGACGCGATGGTCTGGGCGCTTCGCGAATTCTCCGGCCTTCCGCACGAGCGGGTTGTCGGAATGGCCGGAGTGCTCGACAGCGCCCGGTTCCGCCACTTCCTGGCCGAGGAGTTCAAGGTCTCGGTCGAGGACGTCACCGCCTTCGTCCTGGGCGGCCACGGCGACACGATGGTCCCGGTCCCGGCCTATTCGGCGGTGGCGGGCATCCCGGTTCCGGACCTCATCAAGATGGGCTGGTCGACCCAGGAGAGGATCGATGCCATCGTCCAGCGCACCCGCTCCGGCGGCGGCGAGATCGTCGCCTTGCTGAAGAGCGGATCGGCCTATTACGCGCCGGCGACCAGCGCGCTCGCGATGGCCGAGAGCTTCCTCAAGGACAAGAAGCGCCTGCTCCCCGCCGCGGCCTACCTGACCGGCCAGTACGGCGTGAACGACCTCTATGTGGGCGTTCCGGTGGTGATTGGCGCCGGCGGAGTCGAGCGGATCGTCGAGATCGAGCTCGACGAAAGCGCGAAGCAGAACTTCCAGGTCTCGGTGGACGCGGTCAAGGAGCTGCTCGAGGCGTGCAAGGGCATCGACCAGAGCCTCGCCTCGTGATGGGCGGCGCCGCGCTGGCCGCGCTCCTCCTGGCGGGCTCCGCGGCTGCGGCCACCCCTCCGCCCGCCGCCGCTCGGCCCGGTCCCTCGGAAACCGCCGCGATCCTACGCGGTGTTCGCGCCTGTGCGAATGGGATCGTCGCGCATGATTTCTTCCCCAAGAAGTTCGCCGCGGATGGCTGGGTCCCCGGGGGGCGCAAGCAAGTCGTCATGGGCGGCGTCCCCGTGCAGCGGCTGCTCTACGCGCGCAGCGCAGGCGGAGTTCTGGATTCCGTGCTGATCAGCAATGCCGGTTCCGTCACCTGCAGCACGACGGCGCGAGTCGCATCGGCCGCCCAGGTCTCCGAGATCAGGGAAGCGATCCGGAGCGAGTTCCAAGCGCAATCCTTTGCCGCCTACAAGGGCGAGGAGGCGTTCAAGGCTTTTATCAAGCGAACCTTCCCCGGCAGGGAAAGCGATTTTCTATTTTCTCCCGGCCGGGCGTTCAGCATCGAATTTATCGCCGGCGCCGGTGACCGGAGGGTGACAATCGTGGTGATGCCACGGTCGGAGCCCAAATAGCGGCGGACCGTCGATTCAGGATCGAAGCCACGTCGAACGATGACGGGCCAAGCCGCGCCGCGTGTGCAGGCCCAGAGGGAACCGAACTATGTCCATCCTCGTAAATTCCGAAACCAAGGTCATCACCCAGGGCTTCACCGGCAAGCAGGGGACCTTCCACACCGAGCAGGCGATCGCCTACGGAACCAAGGTCGTCGGCGGCACCTCGCCCGGCAAGGGCGGGACGAGCCATCTCGGCCTCCCCGTCTTCGATACGGTGCAGGAGGCGCGCGACGCGACCGGCTGCGACGCTTCGGTGATCTACGTCCCGCCCGCCGGCGCGGCCGACGCGATCCTCGAGGCGATCGACGCCGAGGTGCCGCTGATCGTGTGCATCACCGAGGGCATCCCGGTGCTCGACATGGTCAGGGTGAAGCGGGCGCTGTCGGGCTCGAAGTCGCGGCTGATCGGGCCGAACTGCCCCGGCGTGCTGACTCCCGGCGAGTGCAAGATCGGCATCATGCCCGGAAACATCTTCAAGAAGGGCTCGGTGGGCGTGGTCAGCCGCTCCGGCACCCTCACCTACGAGGCGGTGTTCCAGACCTCCAACGAGGGTCTCGGCCAGACCACCGCGGTGGGGATCGGCGGAGACCCGGTCAACGGAACGAACTTCATCGACGTGCTCGAGCTCTACCTGGCCGATCCCGAGACCCGGTCGATCATCATGATCGGCGAAATCGGCGGGTCGGCCGAGGAGGAGGCGGCTCAGTTCCTTCGCGACGAGGCGCGCGCCGGTCGGGGCAAGCCCACGGTCGGCTTCATCGCCGGGCGCACGGCGCCCCCGGGACGACGGATGGGCCATGCCGGCGCCATCGTCTCGGGCGGCAAGGGCGGCGCCGAGGACAAGATCGCGGCGATGGAGGCGGCTGGAATTCGGGTCTCGCCGAGCCCATCTGAGCTGGGAAGCACCCTCAGCGCGCTATTGAAGGGCTAAGCTCCCCGGCGAAGGCCCGGGGGCCCAGCCCAGCGCCGGACCGGACCCCGGCCTTCGCCGGGGAACAAGGCGGGGTGCGGCGGGTAAAGACGAAGCGGTCGCAGCGATGGAAGAAGGCACAGCAGTGGATATCTTCGGCAGCACGGAACGCGAGCGGGGCCCGAGTTGGGCCCGCGACAATTGGCCGCTCGTCCAGCTCGACGAGGTCAATGCCGGCCTCGACCCGACCCTCCAGGCCGTCGCCCCCGTGGCCGAGAAAGCGAAGAAGGCCGCCGTCGCCGCCGGCAAGTCCGAAGCGGAAGTCGAGCAGGCGGCGAAGGATTCGATCCGCGCCATGATGCTGATCCGCACCTATCGGGTGCGCGGCCATCTCGCCGCCGATCTCGATCCGCTCGGCCTTACCCATCGCGAGCTTCCCGCCGACCTCACGCCCGAATTCCACGGCTTCGCCGCCGACGAGCTCGATCGCCCGATCTACCTCGAGGGGACGCTGGGTTTCGAGTGGGCGAGCGTCAACGAGATCCTGCCCGTCCTTCAGCGCAATTACTGCGGCAAGGTCGGCCTCGAATATATGCACATCAACGACCTGGACGAGCGCCGCTTCCTCCAGGACCGGATGGAAGGGCGCGACGCCGAGATCCGCTTCACGCCCGAGGGCAAGCAGTCGATCCTCGCCAAGGTGATCGAGGGCGAGCAGTGGGAGAAGTTCCTCGCCCGCAAATATGTCGGCACCAAGAGGTTCGGACTGGACGGTGGCGAGTCGATGATCCCCGCGCTCGAGGCGGTGATCAAATATGGCGGGCAATACGGGGTCGAGGACATCGTCTTCGGAATGGCCCATCGCGGCCGATTGAACGTCCTCGCCAACGTCATGGGCAAGCCCTATCGCGCGATCTTCAGCGAATTCGCCGGTGGCGCGACCAATCCGGCCGACGTCGGCGGATCGGGCGACGTCAAATATCATCTCGGAACCTCGTCCGACCGCGAGTTCGAGGGGATCAAGGTCCACCTCTCGCTTCTCCCCAATCCGAGCCACCTCGAGGCGGTGAACCCCGTCGTCCTCGGCAAGGCGCGGGCGGAGCAGACCGCGCGCGGCGACATGGCCGGCGCCCGGGTCCTTCCAGTGCTCCTCCACGGCGACGCCGCCTTCGCCGGCCAGGGCATCATCGCCGAATGCTTCGGCTTCTCCGGGCTTCCCGGCTACGGGACCGGGGGGACGGTCCATTTCGTCATCAACAACCAGGTCGGGTTCACCACCTCGCCGCAATTCGGGCGGTCCTCGCCTTACCCGTCGGACATCGCCAAGTCGGTCCAGGCGCCGATCCTTCACGTCAACGGCGACGATCCGGAAGCGGTGACCTTCTGCTGCAAGCTGGCGATCGAGTTCCGCCAGACGTTCAAGCGCGACATCGTCATCGACATGTGGTGCTACCGCCGCTTCGGGCATAACGAAGGCGACGAGCCGAGCTTCACCCAGCCGCTCATGTACGCCGCGATCCGCAAGCACCCGCCGGTCTCCGAGCTGTACGGCGCCCGCCTCGTCGAGCAGGGGGTGGTCGACCCGGCCTGGACGGCCGGGCAGGTCGAGCGCTTCACCGCCACGCTCGAGGAGGAGTTCGAGGCCGCCAAGACCTACCTCCCCAACAAGGCCGACTGGTTCGAGGGCCGCTGGGCGGGGCTCGGCCGGCCGGACACGCCCGAGACCGGGCGCCGCAACGTCGCGACCGGGATCGACGAAACGGCCTATCGCGAAGTGGGGCGGATCCTGACCACCGTTCCGGAAGGGCTGACCGTCCACAAGACCCTCCAGCGGATCGTCGACGCGCGCCGGGCGATGGTCGAGGGCGGCGAGGGCTTCGACTGGGCGACCGCCGAGGCGCTCGCCTTCGGAACGCTCGTCCACGAGGGCTTCCAGGTGCGATTGTCAGGCCAGGACAGCGGCCGAGGCACGTTCAGCCAGCGCCACTCGGTCTGGGTCGACCAGAATGACGGGCACAAATATATTCCGCTCTGCCAGGTGCCGGGCGGGCGCTTCGAGGTCCGCGACAGCCCGCTTTCGGAGTTCGGGGTTCTCGGCTTCGAATATGGCTACGCGCTCTCCGACCCGCATACCCTGGTGCTGTGGGAAGCGCAGTTCGGGGACTTCGCCAACGGCGCCCAGGTGATCATCGACCAGTTCATCTCGTCGGGCGAATCGAAGTGGCTACGCGCCAACGGCCTCGTCATGCTTCTTCCGCACGGCTATGAAGGGCAGGGGCCGGAGCACTCCTCGGCCCGTCCCGAGCGCTACCTGCAGCTCTGCGCCGAGGACAATATGCAGGTCGCCAACTGCACCACGCCGGCCAATTACTTCCACATCCTGCGCCGCCAGGTGCACCGCGACTTCAGGAAGCCGCTGATCATCATGACCCCCAAGTCGCTGCTCCGCCACAAGCTGGCGGTGTCGCGGGCGGAGGACTTCACCGGCGACAGCCACTTCAAGCGGATCCTGTCGGACCCCGGCGCGCCGGCGGACGGCGAGGTTCGGCGGCTGGTGCTGTGCACCGGCAAGGTCGCCTACGAATTGATGGAGGCGCGCGACAAGGCGGGCGACGGCCACACCGCGGTGGTTCGGATCGAGCAGCTCTACCCCTTCCCGTCCGAGCCGCTGGTCGAGCGCCTGCGCCGGATGACGGCGCTCGAGGAGGTCGTCTGGGCTCAGGAGGAGCCGAGGAACCAGGGCTATTGGCGCTTCGTCGAGGACTATCTCGAGGCGTGCCTGGTAGAGAGCGGAGTGGCTCCGAAGCGCCCCGTCTATGCGGGACGGGTTTCGACCGCGTCGCCCGCCACCGGGCTCGCCAAGCGCCACGCCGCCGAGCAGGCGGCCTTGATTGCCGACGCCCTCGGCCATAGCAGCGACGCCGCGCCGCAGCGCAAGGCGGGTTAAGGAAAGTCCATGGCGACCGAAGTCAAAGTTCCAACGCTCGGCGAGTCGATCACCGAGGCCACCCTCGGCCAATGGCTGAAGAAGCCGGGCGAAGCGGTGAAGGCCGACGAGCCTATCGCCAGCCTCGAGACCGACAAGGTGGCGGTGGAGGTGCCTTCGCCGGTCGCCGGAACGATGGGCGAGCAGGTGGTGTCGGAAGGCGCCACGGTCGAGGTCGGCGCGGTCATCGCCCGGATCGAAAGCGGCTCGGGGGCTTCGGCCCAGCCCCAGCCCCAGCCCCAGCCCCAGCCCCAGCCCGCGGCGCCGCCCGCGGCCGCCGCCGCCGCGACCCCGGTCAATCCGGCCGGGCCCGGCGAGAATGTCGAGGTTCGCGACGAAGAGGCGACGGAGGAAGGGGACGGATCGCCCCTGACGCTCTCGCCGTCGGTCCGCCGCCTGGTCCTCGAGCACGGTCTCGATCCGTCGAGGATCCGCGGCACCGGCAAGGACGGCAGGCTCACCAAGGACGACGTGCTCGCCGCCGCGCGCGGGCGCGAAAGCGAGGCCAAGACCGCGCCCGCCCCGGCTCCGGCTCCGGCTCCGGCTGCGGCGCCCGCCGCCGCCGCTCCGGCCCCCGCCGCCGGCGGAGAGCGCCGCGAGGAGCGGGTCCGGATGACCCGGCTTCGCCAGACCGTCGCCCGGCGCCTCAAGGAAGCTCAGAACACCGCCGCGATGCTGACCACCTTCAACGACGTCGACATGGGCGCCGTGATGGAGGCGCGGAACCGGTACAAGGACCTGTTCGACAAGAAGCACGGGATCCGGCTCGGCTTCATGAGCTTCTTCGTGAAGGCGGCGGTGCTCGCCGCCCGCGACGTCCCCTCGGTCAACGCCTATATCGAGGGCGAGGAGATCGTCTATCACGATTATGTCGACGTCTCCGTCGCCGTCTCGGCGCCGAACGGCCTCGTCGTCCCGGTCATCCGCGACGCCCACAAGCTAAGCTTCGCGGAGATCGAGAAGACCATCGCCGACTTCGGCAAGCGCGCCAAGGAAGGCTCGCTGACCATGGCCGACATGACCGGCGGCACCTTCACCATCTCGAACGGGGGCGTGTTCGGCTCGCTTCTTTCGACTCCGATCATCAACCCGCCGCAGTCGGCGGTGCTCGGAATGCACCGGATCGAGGAGCGGCCGGTGGTGAAGGACGGCCAGATCGTCGCCCGGCCGATGATGTACCTCGCCTTGAGCTACGACCATCGCCTCGTCGACGGCCGCGAGGCGGTCACCTTCCTCGTCCGCATGAAGGAAGCGCTGGAAGACCCCACGAGGCTCCTGATCGATCTGTGATATGGCAGAATTGCTTCCGCCATGGCTCGAGCATCCCCATATTCCGCTCGGCTCGATTGGGTGGCGCATGGGGTACGGTGAAGAATATTGGTTCAAGTTTCGGGACTGGTTTGCCTCGCTGGAGAGCAGTGGGCGGGCGCAAGTTCGCGAAAGATACCCTGAGCCCGAGGGATGGGACGGTTTTTACGCGCGACTGCGCGGGAGAGAGTAATGGCAGATACTGAATTCGACCTGATCGTGATCGGCTCCGGGCCCGGCGGCTATGTAGCGGCGATCCGGGCGGCGCAGCTGGGGCTGAAGACCGCGTGCGTCGAGAGCCGGGAGACGTTGGGCGGCACCTGCCTCAATGTCGGCTGCATTCCGTCCAAGGCGCTCCTCCACGCCTCCGAGCTGTTCGAGGAGGCCGCTCACGGCACCCTCGCCAAATGGGGCGTGAAGGTCGGCCAGGTCGAACTCGACCTCGACGTCATGCACGCCGGGCGGCGCGAGGCGGTGAAGGGCCTGACCGGCGGGATCGAATTCCTGTTCCGCAAGAACAAGGTGACCTGGCTCAAGGGCCACGGCCGATTCGCGGCGGCGGACCGTCTCGACGTCGACGGCACCGAATATCGCGCGAAGCACTTCGTCATCGCCACCGGCTCGTCGGTCACTCCGCTGCCCGGAGTGGAGATCGACCAGGACCGGATCGTCGATTCGACCGGCGCGCTGGAGCTGGCGAAGGTGCCGGGGCACCTCGTCGTGATCGGCGGAGGCGTGATCGGCCTCGAGCTCGGCTCGGTCTGGAAGCGGCTCGGCGCCAAGGTGACGGTGGTCGAATATCTCGACCAGATCCTGCCGGGCATGGACGCCGAGGTGCGCAAGGAAGCGAACAAGATTTTCAAGAAGCAGGGCTTCGAGTTCCGCCTCTCGACCAAGGTCACCGGCGCTCAAAAGAGTGGGGAGGGCGTCACCCTCACCGTCGAGGCCGCCGCCGGCGGCGAGGCCCAGACGATCGAAGCCGACGTCGTTCTGGTCTCGATCGGCCGCCGCCCCAATACCGACGGCCTCGGCCTCGACGCCGCGGGGGTCCAGTCGAACAAGCGCGGCCAGATCGAGGTCGACCATGATTTCCGCACCGCGGTGCCGGGTATCTACGCGATCGGCGACGTCACGCCCGGCCCGATGCTCGCCCACAAGGCGGAAGACGAAGGGATCGCCGTCGCCGAGATCCTCGCCGGCCAGGTCGGGATCGTGAACCACGACGTCATCCCGGGGGTCGTCTACACCTATCCGGAGATCGCCGCCGTCGGCCTCACCGAGGAGGAGGCGAGGGCCAAGGGCGAGGTCAAGGTCGGCAAGTTCCCGATGCTCGCCAACAGCCGCGCCAAGACCAATCGCGAGCCCGAGGGCTTCGTCAAGATCGTCGCCGACGCACGCTCGGACCGGGTGCTCGGAGTCCATATCATCGCGTCGCTGGCCGGAACGATGATCGCCCAGGCCGCCCAGGCGATGGAGTTCGGAGCGACCTCGGAGGACATCGCCTATACCTGCCACGCCCATCCGACGCACAGCGAGGCGATCAAGGAAGCGGCGATGGCGGTGACGGGCCTGCCGATCCACATCTAATTCGGGCGCAGTCGGGCGACCGCGCGAGGCGGGTTCAGGAACGAAGCTCGTCGCGCTATCGTTAGAGGCGCGTAACAACCACGGAGGCGGAGAATCTTGGCTGCGATACGATCGGCGGCGCTTTCGGCCGCGCTCCTGCTTTCGTCCTGCGGAGCGCCCAAGCCGCTCGAGCTCCCCCAGCAGGGCGCCGACCGGGCGGCGACCTGCGGAGTCGTCGCGGCCGCCGAGGCGCGGATGAAGATCGACGTGAAGGCGCCTCTGCCGCTCGAGACGCAGGGACGGATCCTCCACTATGCCCTTCTCGAAGCCTCCAGCGGGGGTGAGTTCGACGCGGAGTCGGCGGGCAATGTCAGCCGCCGGATGAGCGAGATCCAGGAGCAGGTGACCAAAGGCAAGTGGCAGGCGCTCGGCCCGGCCTGCGCCTCCGCCTATCCGGAGACCCGGGCGAAGACGGTCGAGCTTCCCGCCGGCCGGTTCGAGGCTGAGGTCGGCTGCGTCGAGCTGGCCGGGTTCCTCACCCGGGCGCTCGCCAACCAGGAGGTGAATTACGGAAACGAACTGGCGGCGTGGAACCGGATGCGGCGCGAGACGAACGACGCGATGGCCGCCGGGCTGGCCTCCCGCGCGGGGAGCGACCTCGACGCTCAGCAGCGGCTTCGCCGCAAGGCGCTCGCCGGATTCGTCCGACTTGGTCCTCCGGTCGCGGTGATGCAGCAATGCGTGAAACGCTTCGGCTCCGACCCGTCGTAGGATAAGCGTTCCGGGTGAAGGCTCGGCACCGCCTCGCGCGATACCATATCCGGCTCGGCTGGATCGTCGGCGTTCCGCTCCTGATGTGGACGGTCACCGGCCTGTTCATGGCGGCGAGGCCGATCCAGGAGGTCCGCGGCGAGGGCCTGCTCTCGCCGGCCGCGCCTCTCGCCTTCCCGACCGCGGCCGCGCTTCCGCCGATCGGTCCGAGGCCGGTCTCCTCGCTGACCCTTCAGCGGACCGGCACCGGCCCGCAGTGGATCGTTCGCTACGCCGACGGCGGAGCCAGGCGCGCGGAAGCCGCGACCGGCCGACTTCTTCCCCCTCCGTCCGCCGCCGAGGCGGCCGCCATCGTCCGAAGCCGCTACGCCGGCGACGCGGCCATCGCCTCGGTGGACCGAACGCCGGCCGACTCGCCGCCGACCGACCTGCGCAAGCCCGTCGCCGCATGGCGGGTGACGATGACCGACGGTACCCGCTTCTATCTCGATTCGGCGACCGGCGAGGTGCTGGCGACCCGGACCCGATTCTGGCGCGCCTACGATTTCATGTGGGGCCTTCACATCCTCGACCCGGCCGGACGGGAGAACGGCCACAATCCCTTCCTAATCCTGCTCGCGGCCGTATCGCTGCTCACGCTCGTCCTCGCGCTCGCTTTACTGCCCATGACCGTTCGGCGGAGGAAATCGCGATGATCACGCCCGAAGCGGCGATCGGCTCGGCGCTCGAATATCTGGATTGGGCCGGAGTCGCCGTCTTCGCGCTGTCGGGCGCGGTGGTCGCCGCGGTGAAGCGCCAGACCCTGGTCACCTTCGTCTTCTTCGGCGTGATCACCGGAGTCGGCGGTGGAACGGCGCGCGACCTGCTGATCGGGGCGCCGGTCTTCTGGATCCACCAGAACGCGACCCTGCTCATCTGCTTCGCCGCGGCGCTTGTCGTCTGGTGGCTGCCGGAGCGGACCTGGCGGGGACGAATGCTCCTCTGGCTCGACGCCGCCGGGCTCGCCGCTTATTCCACCTACGGCGCCGCCAAGGGCCTGGCCTACGGAGTGGCGCCGCTGCCCGCCCTCGGCATGGGCGTGCTGACCGCCTGCCTCGGCGGAATCGTCCGCGATGTCCTGGCCGGCGAACCCTCCACCTTGATGCGGCCGGAACTCTACGTCACCGCCGCCGCCCTCTCGGCCGCCCTGATGGTCGCGCTCCTGCTGGCCGGCGTTGCCGCCGCGCCGGCGGGAATCGCGGCGACCCTGGCGGGCCTCGCTTTGCGCGGCGCCGCGATCGCGCGCGGCTGGTCGCTTCCCGCTTATTCGCGCTAGCGCGATTGGCGCCGGCCCCGCGCGGGTGTAAAAGTCCCGAAGGTTGATGAGGAGGCGGCGATGAAGCGTCTTGCCGGACCGGTGCTGGCCTTGGCGGCCTTGATGGCGGGCGGCGCGGCCCAGGCGCAGGAGACGGCGGGGGACAATCCCTCCGCGCCGATCGTCGTCGAAGGCCAGCGGGATCGCGAGTCGCAGATTCGCGAGCTGATCGAGGCGCTTCCGCCCACCTCCGTCGGCGGCCATCTCAGCCGCTTCGAGGCGGGAGCCTGCCCGGCCGTGCTCGGGGTCTCGCCGCGCCAGCGCGCTCTGGCGGCGGAGCGGATGCGCGCCGTCGCCGCCGCGACCGGAGTGCCGCTCGCGGGCGCCAAATGCCTCGTCAACGTGCTGGTCATCGTCACGCCCGACAAGAAGCAGCTCATCGAGCAGCTTGCGAAGCGCTATCCCTCTTATTTCGGCGAATTGTCCAGCTGGCGGATCTCGGCGCTGGCGAGGAGTCCGGGGCCGGCCGCGCTTTGGCACCGCGACGAACTGTTCGACGCCGATGGGCGGCCCCTGTTCGCCGCCGGGACCGAGGACATCGTCCAGCAGAAAACCAGCCGGAGCAGCTCGCGCCTGTTCGACCTCGCCCATCCCGCCTATACCGGCTCGATCCTGGTGGTGGAATCGGGCGCGCTCGACGGGCTGACCACGACCCAGCTCGCCGACTATGCGGCGATGCGCGCCTTCACCGGCGCCGACCCCGGCCGCCTTCCGGACGGAAAGGTCTCGACCATCCTGACGGTGCTCGAGACCCCGATGGGCGGGCAGGTTCCGATCACCCTCACCGCTTGGGACCTCGCCTTCCTGAAGTCGCTCTACGAAAGCGATCCCAACCGCTACGCGCCCGGCCAGCGCGGGGAGATAAGGGCGGGCATGAAGAAGGCGCTCGACGCGGCTTCCGGGGGCGCCGGGGGCTAGAGGGATCGCCATCCAGCCTCAAGCTCCCTCTGCCCGCCGGGGAGAGGGAGCCCTGTCGAGCCGCGTGAATGTCGACTCGGCCTAGGCCAGGAAGCGCTCCGGCCAGCCCGCTTCGGCAAGTCGAAGCGGCTCGGCCGGCGCGTCCGAGCCGGCGCCGAGGGCGCGCTGCCACAGGCCGACGTCGTTCCACCGGCCGAGCTTCCACCCGACCCGGGCATAGGTGCCGGCGTGGCGAAAGCCGAGCTTCTCGTGAAGGGCGACGCTGGCGGAATTGGGAAGGGTGATGGCGCCGATCGCCTGGGTGAAGCCCTGGGCGGCGAGAACGGCGAGCAGGGTCTCGTAGAGGCGGGTCCCGACCCCGCGTCCCAGCGCGTCGCGGCGGGCGTAGACCGTCGTCTCGACCGCGAAGCGATAGGCCGGGCGGGCGCGGAAGGCGCCGGCATAGGCATAGCCGAGGATCGCCGCGTCGGCTTCGGCGACGAGCCAGGGGTAGAGATCCTTGCCGCCGTCGATCCGCCGGCGCATCTCGGCGGAGTCCGGAGGCTCGACCTCGAACGAGACGGCGGTTTCCCGGACATAGGGCGCGTAGAGATCGGACAGCGAAGCCGCGTCGCCGGGCGTCGCGGCCCGAAGGATCATCCCAGCAGGCTCGCCAGCCAGGCCGCGATCCCGCTTCTGGCGGGCGCCGGCGGAGGCCCGCCGACGCTATCGCATTCGAGGCAGCGGGCCTGGATCGCCGCGCCCGACAGGAGCCGGTCCGCCTCCGCGACGGCGCGCATCAGCATCATGCGCGGCTTCGCGCCGATCCGGGTGAAGCTGTCGGCCGCGCGCGCCGCCGAGTCGTCGTCCTCGCCGCTGTCGGCGAAGGCCGTCAGCAGACGGTCGGCGACGCTCGGTTCCTTTTCGAGCCACACCGCCTGCGCCTTGGCCGGATCGAGATGGGCCCGGCGGGCGGCCTCGGCGATCGCGTCGTCAAGCCCTCCGAACGCATCGACGAGGCCGAGCTGCCGCGCGGTTCCGCCGTCCCACACCCGGCCCTGGGCGATCTGGTCGACCCGCTGGACGGGGATCTTTCGGGATTCGGAGACGAGGGCGAGGAACCGGCGGTAGATGCTCTCGACTCCCAGCTGGAGGAGCTGGCCGGCCTGGGGGGAGGGGCCGTGGAGGACGTCGGGCTCGCCCGAAAGCGGAGTGGTCTTGACCCCGTCGGCGCCGACGCCGAGCTTGGCGAGCGTGCCCTGGAAGCTCGGGACGATCCCGAACACGCCGATCGATCCGGTGATCGTCGAAGGCTCGGCGAAGATCCTGTCGCCCGCCGTCGAGACCCAATAGCCGCCCGACGCCGCGACGCTCCCCATCGAGACGACGACCGGAAGACCGCGCGCCTTGGCGGCGAGAACCGCCTTTCTGATCCGCTCCGAGGCCAAAGCCGAGCCGCCCGGGGAGTCGACGCGCAGGACCAGCGCCTTGAGGTCGCGCTCGCGCATCCCGCGCTCGAGAGCCCGGACGATGGTCTCCGCCCCCGCCGTTCCGAGCCCCGCCTCGCCGTCGACGATGTCGCCGGCGACCGTCACGATGCCGATCCGGCCGTCGTCGTCGCCGGCCGGATTGTCGGCGATCCAGGCCTGATAGTCGATCGACCGGAAGCTTCCGGGGACGCTGTCGTACCGGGTCCCGGTGATCTGGGCGATCCGCCGGCCGAACGCCTCCCGATCGCCGACATGGTCGACCAGGCCGGAGGCCAGGGCGGCCTTCGCCATGTCGCCTCCGGCGGCGGCGAGCCGGCCGGGCATGTCGGCGGCGTAGGCGGCGACCTGCGCCTTGGGGCGGGCTCGGACGACCTGCTGCTGCCAGTCCTCCCAGAGCGAGCCGGCGAGAGCCTGCGCCGCCTGCCGCGCCTCGGGCGACATGTCGCTCCGGATCAGCGGCTCGACCGCCGCCTTGTAGGTTCCGACGCGGTAGACGTTGGCGGTCACTCCGAGCTTGTCGAGAAGGCCCTTGAAGTAGAGGTTGTTGCCGCCCGGTCCGGCGATCATCACGCCGCCCATCGGGCTCATCCATATCTCGCTGGCATGGGCGGCGAGCTGGTAGGAATCGTCGTCATAGGCGGTGGCGTAGGCGATGACCGGCTTTCCCGCCTTCTTCACCTGGTCGAGCGCCGCTCCGACGTCGGCGAGCGTGGTCTGGCCGCCGCCCGAAAAGATGTCGAGGTCGAGCACGACCGTCTGGACCCGGGAGTCGGTGGCTGCGGCGCGAAGGCCGGCGACGACGTCGCGGAGGCGATATTCGGGGACATGGGAGCGGGCGCCGAGCGCCTCGGAGGCCGAAGCCTCCTTCGCCTGCTCGACGATCGGACCCTTGATGTCGAGGAGCAGCGCGCCCTTCGCTCCCGCGCCCACCGTCGGGCGGGCCGACATCGCGGCGTAGAGAGCCACGAAGAAGAGCAGCATGAAGAGGAGGACCAGGCCGTCCTTGATCCCCACCAGCAGCTTCCACACCTTGCCGACGAACCGCATGATCAAGTCCCCGCTCTGTGCGCGCAGGGCAGGGGCTAACCCACGCCCCCGGCCAAGTAAATGGAGCGGCGGGAGGTGTGAAAATTTGGCGCCCCGGCCTTGACCGTCGATGAACAGCGCCTAGATGAGCGTTGCTGGCACTCACGAGGGGTGAGTGCTAACAAGTTCAAACCGCGGCCAGGCGCGCCCTTGATGGGAACGCCGCCGCATGACGCATGAAGAGGTGACCCGCATGAACTTTCGACCGCTTCACGACCGGGTGCTCGTCCGCCGCATCGAGGCCGAGGAAAAGACGGCCGGCGGAATCATCATCCCGGACACCGCCAAGGAAAAGCCGCAGGAGGGCGAGGTCATCGCCGCCGGCACCGGCGCCCGCAACGAATCCGGCGAGGTCCACCCGCTCGAGGTGAAGGCCGGCGACCGGATCCTGTTCGGCAAGTGGTCGGGCACCGAGGTCCGCGTCAACGGCGAGGACCTTCTGATCATGAAGGAAAGCGACATCCTCGGGATCGTCGGCTGATTTCAAGCGGATGTGCCCCGGCGAAGGCCGGGGCCCAGCTTTTTGTTTGACTGGACCCCGGCCTTCGCCGGGGCACAAGATAGGGAATAGAAGACATGGCAGCGAAAGACGTTCGCTTTTCGCGTGACGCCCGGGAGCGGATCCTCCGCGGCGTCGACATCCTCGCCGACGCGGTGAAGGTCACCCTCGGTCCCAAGGGCCGCAACGTCGTGCTCGACAAGAGCTTCGGCGCGCCTCGCATCACCAAGGACGGCGTGACCGTCGCCAAGGAAATCGAGCTCAAGGACAAGTTCGAGAACATGGGCGCGCAGATGCTGCGCGAGGTGGCGTCCAAGACCAACGACCTCGCCGGCGACGGAACCACCACCGCCACCGTGCTGGCCCAGTCGATCGTCCGCGAGGGCATGAAGTCGGTCGCGGCCGGAATGAACCCGATGGACCTGAAGCGCGGCATCGACATCGCCGTCACCAAGGTGGTCGCGGATCTCGCCGCCCGCTCCAAGCCGGTCTCCGGCTCCAATGAGATCGCCCAGGTCGGGATCATCTCCGCGAACGGCGACACCGTCGTCGGCGAGAAGATCGCCGAGGCGATGGAGAAGGTCGGCAAGGAAGGCGTCATCACCGTCGAGGAGGCCAAGGGCCTCGAGTTCGAACTGGACGTCGTCGAGGGCATGCAGTTCGACCGCGGCTACCTCTCGCCCTACTTCATCACCAACCCGGAGAAGATGCAGGTCGAGCTTAGCGACCCCTACATCCTCATCCACGAGAAGAAGCTGTCCAATCTGCAGGCGATGCTTCCGATCCTCGAGGCGGTGGTCCAGTCGGGCCGTCCGCTCCTCATCATCGCCGAGGATATCGAGGGCGAGGCTCTCGCCACGCTCGTCGTCAACAAGCTGCGCGGCGGACTCAAGGTCGCGGCCGTCAAGGCGCCGGGCTTCGGCGATCGCCGCAAGGCGATGCTCGAGGATATCGCGATCCTGACCAACGGCGAGATGATCAGCGAGGATCTCGGGATCAAGCTCGAGAACGTCACGGTCGGGATGCTCGGCCAGGCCAAGCGGGTCACCATCGACAAGGACAACACGACCATCGTCGACGGCGCCGGGGAGGGTGACCGGATCAAGGGCCGGGTCGAGGCGATCCGCGCGCAGATCGAGAACACCACCTCCGATTACGACCGCGAGAAGCTGCAGGAGCGGCTTGCCAAGCTCGCCGGCGGAGTCGCGGTGATCAAGGTCGGCGGCTCGTCCGAGATCGAGGTCAAGGAGCGCAAGGACCGAGTCGACGACGCTCTCCACGCGACCCGCGCGGCCGTCGAAGAGGGCATCGTCCCCGGCGGCGGTACCGCTCTCCTCTACGCCACCAAGGCGCTCGAGGGCATGAAGGGCTCGAACGACGACCAGACCCGCGGGATCGACATCGTCCGCCGCGCGCTGCAGTCGCCGATCCGCCAGATCGCCGAGAATGCCGGCCATGACGGCGCGGTGGTCGCGGGCAAGCTGATCGACGGCGAGGATCAGACGATCGGCTTCAACGCCCAGACCGAGGTCTACGAGAACCTCGTCCAGGCCGGCGTGATCGACCCGACCAAGGTCGTCCGCACCGCCCTCCAGGACGCGGCGTCGGTCGCCGGACTCCTCATCACCACCGAAGCGGCGGTGAGCGAGGCTCCGGAGGACAAGCCGGCCGGCGGCGGCGGAATGCCCGGCGGCGGAATGGGCGGAATGGGCGGAATGGACTTCTAGGTCCACGCTCCACAAGCTGAGTGAAATGAAGGGCCGGGGGAGCGATTCCCCGGCCCTTTCTTCGAGTCTCCCCAAGCCATCGACTTGGCGCGCCTCACTATGCCCATTCCTGCCCTGGAGGGACCGTGAAGGCGATTGTGCCGAGGCTGCTGGCGATCGCCCTCGCAGGGGCCGCCGTCGTTCCCCTCGCTCCGGCGAGGGGCTGCACGCTCGCCGAGGATTATTATCGGGCCTCCACTTACGAGGCCGTCCAGAAGGCGGGCGCGATCGTCGTCGCCACGGCCAGGGGCTCCGGCGGAGGAGACTATCTCTCCCGCGTCCATTTCGACGTCGACAAGGTTCTGAAGGGAAGCGCCCCCGCGAAGGTCCGGACGATCGGCGACTCCGCGGATTTGCTCCAGGGCGAGCTGATCGAGGCGATCGCCGCAGCTTTGCTGGAGGACGAGGAGCGGGAGCTGCTGCCGGGCGCGCTGTTGCGATGGGCCGCGCGAACGGGGCGGATGACCGACGCTGGAGATCGCGGCCACCCGTTCCTGGTCGAGGTGGTCGGCGGGACGAAGCCGTCCGGGAAGGGGATCGCCTGTCCGGGCGGGACCGTCCGGTCGAGATAGGCCAAAAGCGGTCGTCGCGGCCGCCGCCCCAATAGACTGGAAGTGATTCTCCGGCTCTTTTTCATCGACTCGCGAAAATATTTTCGAAGCTGCGACATGATCCGCCGCCGCCGGTGACTATGGTCCTGGGTGGTGGCAGTTCCCCCACGAGCTTGGCCGCCGCCCACCTGGGGAGGGCCCGTCGCCACCGGTCGCGGCGGGCCCTTTCGTGTTCCGATGACCGGCGCTCCACTCCCCACTCGCGGGAGAGGGCCTTTCTCCCCCTCTCCCGCGGGCGGGAGAGGGTGCCAAGGCACTGGCGCCTCGCCCCATCCACCCGGTATCGCGCCCCGGTGACCCCCACCGCCCTCGCCCTCTGCCTCGGCCTCTTCTCGGCGGTTACGCTGGCGGCGGCCAACATGTCGGTGAAGATGGGGAGCGACATCCTCGTCGGTCGGGCGGTGCTCTCCGGCAGCGCCGCGCTCATCGTCGCCCCTGCGGTGCTGCTCGTTCCGCTCCCGGACGCCCGAACCTGGACGAGCCTGCTCCTCGCCTTGCCGGCCCATTACGCCTACCAGCTCTGCCTGATCCGGGCGCTTCAGCGCGGCGAGCTGTCGCTGGTCTTCCCGGTGATGCGCGGGGCCGCGCCCCTGCTCACCGCGGCGACCGCCTTCCTGTTCCTCCGCGAAGGACTGGCGCCGGCCGCGCTGGCGGGTCTCGTCGTCGCGACGGTGGCCGTGTTCGCCTTCGCCGCGCCGCCCAGGGGCGTTCTTCTTCGCGACCACCCGCACCTCGCCGTCCTCGGCTGGGCGCTCGCCACCGCCGTCGGAATCGCGCTCTACAACGTCGCCGACGCCCGCGGAGTCAGGGGCTCGCGGGACCCGTTCACCTACATCGTCTGGATATTCCTTCTCGACTGCATCGGGATCACGCTGACGGCCGTCGCCCTGCGAAGGCGCGCCCTGGCCGGGCTCGTCGCGGGGAAATGGCGCTTCGGCGTGGCCGCGGGCCTGCTCTCGATCGCGTCCTACGGAAGCGCCGTCTACGCGTTCAGCCTGATGGAGACCGCGAAGGTCTCGGCGCTTCGCGAGACCTCCGTCGTCTTCGCCGCCTTGTTCGGCATGCTGTTCCTCGGCGAAGGCTTTGGCGGCCGCCGCCTCGCCGCCGCCGCGGCGCTCGCCGCCGGCCTGGTGCTGATGCAGTTCGGCGGCTGAGCGCCGTGGCCATGATCGGCCCGAGAGGCTAAGCAGCCTTCATGTCCATCCATTCGCTCGACACCTCGACCAGCCGCGCCAACCCCGTTCCGGCGCCGATGAAGCGGCTGACCGTGCCCAAGCTCAAGGGCATGAAGGGCGGCGATCCGATCGTCATGCTCACCGCCTACACGGCGCGGATGGCGCAGCTGCTCGATCCGCATTGCGACATCCTGCTGGTCGGCGACAGCCTCGGTCAGGTGATCTACGGGCTTCCCTCGACGGTTCCGGTCACGCTCGAGATGATGTGCGCTCACGGCGCCGCCGTCGTCCGCGGGTCCTATCATTCGGTGGTGGCGGTCGACATGCCGTTCGGATCCTACGAGGCGTCTCCCGAGCAGGCCTTCGCAAGCGCCTCGCGGATCCTCAAGGAGACCGGCGCGGCGGCGGTGAAGCTGGAGGGCGGCGAGGCCATGGCCGGAACGATCGCCTTCCTGTCGGCGCGCGGAATTCCGGTGATCGGCCATGTCGGCCTCACCCCGCAGGCGGTGAATTCGCTCGGCGGCTACGGCGCCCGCGGCAAGAGCGAGGCGGAGGCGAAGAAGATCCTCGCCGACTCCCAAGCGGTGGCGGAGGCGGGCTGCTTCCTCCTCGTCCTCGAGGGGGTGATGGAGGAGATCGCGGCGGAGGCCACGCGCGCGGTGTCCTGCCCGACCATCGGGATCGGCGCGTCGGTCAGTTGCGACGGGCAGGTGCTGGTCACCGAGGACATGCTCGGCCTGTTCGAGCGCGCTCCGCGCTTCGTCAAACGCTACGACGATCTCGCCGGGCGGATCGGCGAGGCCGTGGCGGCTTATGCCGGCGAGGTGCGAAGCCGCGCCTTCCCCGGAGAAGAGCAGGTCTACCGCCCGAAAAAGTGAATATCCCTCTCCCCGCCGGGAAGAGGGCGCCAGGCCTGGAACGCGACGCGCCGAAGGCCCCGAAAAAGTGAGCTTCCGTTGCGCCTCCGCCCCCGGTAGAGGTGCCGCGGGGCAGGATGCCTTCGTTCATGCTGCGTATGGGTTCGCCCGGCAAAGGTCCCGGTGGGCCGCCGGCGCGGGGATTATCGGATTCGGAGAGATCAGTTGGCGCTGAGGCCTATCGACAACGAGACTTTCTACCGCGAGGTGGACGAGGAGCTTCGGCGCGACCAGCTGAAGACCTATTGGGAACGGTACGGCAAGCTGGCCATCGCTTCCGTGGTGCTGCTGATCGCGGCGATCGGCGCGATCATCTGGTGGCAGAACCACAAGCAGGTGGTGGCGGGAGAGCGGGGCGCCCAGCTCGTCTCCGCCTTCGACGATATCGCCGGCGGGAAGAAGGACGCCGCCATCCCCAAGCTCGACGCGCTCGCCAAGTCGGGCTCCGACGGCTACCGGGCGGCCGCGCTCCTCACCAAGGCCGATCTCGCCGTCGAGGCCGGGCAGATCGATTCGGCCGCCGCGCAGATGAACGCCATCGCGGGCGATTCCGGCCTTCCGCGGCAATATCGCGACCTCGCCACGGTCCGCGCCACCGCCCTCCAGTTCGACCGGCTGAAGCCGCAGGCGGTGATCGACCGGCTGAAGCCGCTCGCCGTCGCCGGCAATGCGTGGTTCGGAAGCGCCGGCGAGATGGTCGCCATGGCGTATCTCAAGCTCAACCGGCCGCAGGACGCGGCCAGGCTCTTTTCGGCCATGGCGAAGGACGAGAAGGTGCCGGATTCGATCCGCTCCCGCTCGGTCCAGATGGCGGGCTCGCTCGGCGTCGACGCGATCCAGCCGGCGCCCGGCCAAGGACAGGAAGGCAAATGATGAAGCGAGTGTTCCTCGCGCTGGCGGCGGTGAGCCTGCTCGGCGGCTGCGGCGTGTTCAACAAGAAGAAGCCGGTGACTCCCACCATCGGCCAGCGGATCGCGGTGCTCAGCACCGAGAGCGAGGTCGAGGTCGATCCGGCGCTCGCCTCGATCCCCGTCACGCTTCCGGCCGCGGAGGCCAATCCCGAATGGTCGCAGCCCGGCGGAAACGCCGCCAAGGCGATGGGCAACCTCGCCCTCGGAAGCGCTCCGGCGCAGGCCTGGCGGGTCAGCATCGGCCAGGGCAGCACCAAGAAGGGCCAGCTCGCCTCGGCGCCGATCGTCGCCGACGGCAAGATCTTCACCATGGACAGCCAGGCGGTGATCCGGGCGATCAATCCGCAGAACGGCGCGACCTTGTGGCAGGCCCAGCTTCGCGGCCAGGGCGACGGCAACCAGATCCTGTTCGGCGGCGGAGTGAGCTATTCCAACGGCCGGCTCTACGCGACCAACGGCGCCGGCTACGCCGCGGCGCTCGACGCCAAGACCGGCGGGCTTGTCTGGTCGGTCCGGCCGGGCGGACCGCTGCGCGGATCGCCGACCATCGCCAACGACAATGTCTACGTGATCACCCAGGACAACCAGCTCTTCGCGCTCAACCCCGCCGACGGAGCGACCCGGTGGACCGGCTCGGGCGCGGTCGAGATCGCCGGAGTCCTCGGCGCCGCCGCTCCGGCCGCCGCGCAGGGAACGGTCGTCGCCGGCTTCTCCTCGGGCGAGCTCACCGCCTATCGCTACGAGAACGGCCAGGTGCTGTGGCAGGACGCATTGGCTCGGACCAGCGTCTCGACCACCGTCACCTCGCTGTCCGACATCGACGCCGATCCGGTGATCGATTCCGGCCGAGTCTACGCCGTCGGCCAGGGCGGTCGGATGGTCGCGATCGAGCTGATCACCGGCCAGCGCGTCTGGGAGATCAACGTCGCCGGAATCTCCACGCCGTGGGTGGCGGGCGACTGGATCTTCGTCGTCACCGACGACGCCAAGCTGCTGTGCATCCAGCGCACCAGCGGCCACATACGCTGGATCAGCCAGCTTCCGCGCTGGCGCAACGCCAAGGCGAAGAAGGACGAGATCTCCTATGTCGGGCCGGTGCTGGCCGGCGACCGGCTGATCGTCGCCAATTCGGAGGGGCAGCTGCTCTACGTGACTCCGGCCACGGGCGCCGTTCAGGCGACGCTCGAGACCAAGATGCCGGTCTCGCTCTCCCCGGTGGTCGCGGGAAGCACGCTCTACATCCTCCACGACGACGGCTACCTGACCGCCTGGCGGTAAGTCCGAGCCCCTCTCCCCACAGGGGGAGAGGGATATGATCATCCGAGCGCCTAAGTCTCGTCCTGCGGCCCCTCATTGACCCTTGCCCCCCGAGCGGGCAGGGCAGCCGGCCATGGCGAAGCTCCCCACCGTCGCGATCGTCGGCCGTCCCAACGTCGGCAAATCGACCCTGTTCAACCGGCTCGTCGGCCGCAAGCTGGCGCTCGTCGACGACCGTCCCGGGGTGACCCGCGACCGGCGGGAAGGCGAGGCGACCCTGCTCGGGCTCGACTTCAAGGTGATCGACACCGCCGGCTACGAGGACGAGGACCCGCAGACCCTTCCCGGCCGGATGCGCGCCCAGACCAGCGCCGCGGTGGGCGAGGCGGACGTCGCCTTGTTCCTGATCGATGCAAGAGCCGGACTTACTCCGCTCGACGAGGAGATCGCCCGCTGGCTTCGGAGCGAGACGACCCCCGTCATCCTCGCCGCCAACAAGGCCGAGGGCCGCGCCGGCGAAAGCGGGATCATGGAAGCCTGGTCGCTGGGCTTCGGCGAGCCGATCGCGCTTAGCGCCGAGCATGGCGAGGGGGTCGTCGACCTGTTC
>Ga0070661_100000220_pt1 | contig 47213 bp, 47 predicted proteins | sample KBSC43metaG_FD_64663 | JGI IMG/M metagenome (GOLD analysis project Ga0070661, IMG submission 64663) | Corn rhizosphere microbial communities from Kellogg Biological Station, Michigan, USA - KBS C4-3 metaG | ecosystem: Host-associated > Plants > Roots > Rhizosphere > Soil ... | reverse complement strand
AGCTGGCGGCGAACCCGAAGATCTACAACCTCGCGTTCCACCGTACCAACTACAACGGGTACTGGACGGCACCGGTGGCCAGCGTGAACCGTGACTTCACCCGCGTGACGTTCAACTCGAACTGGGGCAGCGGCAGCGACACCGACGTCGACGCCTACACGGTCGAGATCCCCGCCGGTGTCCTGAAGTAATCAAACCCAAGCACCGTACCAAGAGCCCCCTGCGAAAGCAGGGGGCTTTTTTTTGGGCGAGAAGTCAGGGCAAGCGAGCAAAGCGAGCAACGCCCCGAAGCGAATGCGACAGGAAGGCAAGCAAAGCGAAGCCGCACCTCAAGCCACCCGCGAGGCCGGCTCTGCCGGCCGACCCGGGGTCGCCCCTCGGGGGCAGGAGGCGATAGCCGACTGGGGGGCCTTATTCCTTCCCGAGCAACTCGACCGCCTGGAGCAGGCGCTCGGCGTGCTCGTGCAGGGGACGGCCTTCGGCGAGGGCCTGGCGTTGCAGGCGTTCGTAGGCGACGGTGCGGGACAGGGAATAGCGGTGCATCAGCACACCCACGGCGATGGGGATGGGCTGGGTGAGCGCATCGGGTGCGGCAGGCGCGTCGGATGGCGGGAGCGCTTCCGTGCGGACAGCGGCACGGGCGATCTGCGAGAAGGCGGCTTCAACGGCGGGGACGATCTGGCTCACGTCGAGCGGCTTGACAAGGTAGGCCACGGCGCCCAATGCCTTGACTTGGTTCACCGTGGCGTCGTCCGAGAACGCCGACAGGAACATGAAGGGCATCTGGCAGTAGTCGCGCAGGTATTCGGCGACGTCGAAGCCGCTCTTGCCTTCCATGCGGATGTCGAGCAGCGCCAGGTCGGGACGGTGTTGGCGGGCGAGCAGGATCGCGTCGTCGCCGTTGTCGGCGTCGAGGATGTCGTACCCGGCTTGTGACAGGCCATGCGTGAGAGTGGCCAACACGAGCCGGTCGTCGTCGACCACGAGGATCTTGCCTTTCGCACTCACAGCGGGGCTCTCGACCAGGAAAGAAGCGGAGGGTAACACACGGTCATTGTGGCCGATCAAGGGCCGGCCAGGGGTCTCAAGGTGTGAGGGCGCGGAGGAATTCGTCTGAATCGAAGCCGTTTTTCATGTGGTAGCCCTTGACCACCAGGTACGGCACGCCATTGCCACCATAGGACTGGAACGTCCGGGCGCATGCGGCATCGGTGTCGGTGTTGCAGTCGGTGAAGGCAAAACCGTTCTGCTTCATCCAGGCCGCGGCCTGTTTGCAGTACGGGCAGGTCGTCGTGGTGTACATGACGACGTCGCCCGGGCCGGTGCTGGCGGCCAGCCGGGCCATGTCGGGCCCTGAGGACATCACGGGCCTGCCTTGGAACCAGGCCCATGCGCCGGCGAGCACCACGGCGCCCAGGAACAGCTTGCCCCACGGCAGGCCATCGGCGGAACGGCTGCGTTCCGACGGTACCCACCCGGTTTGCCGCAGCGCAGGCGCCTCGGCCTCGGCCGCCTTGGCATAGGCAACGCCGCAGCTCGGGCACTGCCATGCCGGGACCGTGGCATCGGCTTGCCGGACATGGCGGCATTTGGGGCAGGTGATGGTCATCAGGTGTTCGGCGGTTCAGGCATCGGCAAGCCGGGTGACGCCCGGCGGGAGGATGGCCACGGTGGCAACCACGCGATTGTCGTCCTGCTCGATCTTCAGGCTGGCACTGCGTCGCGGCAATAGTGCACGGATCAGCCCCAGTCCCGAGACGCCGCCGGGAAAGCGGGCAAGGTTGAAGCCCGCCGGGAGCCGGCCGACGTTGCCGATCTCCACCTTCACCCCGTCTTCGCCCCCCACGAGGCGGCACGTCACTTCGGGCGCCGGATCTGCCCCGGTCGCGCTGTGTTTGATGGCGTTCGTCAACAGCTCGTTCAGCGAAAGCGCGATGGGAATGGATTCGGCCTCGGGCAGGCCCCATGCATCGGGCAAGGGGCCGTCCGCATGGTAGGCGATGGCGCGGCCGAAGGTGCGCTGCACTGAACCGGTGATGGCCTCGAGCACGTTGCGCAGCCGCAGCGGGCCGGCCACGCCCACCTGCAGCCCGTACACCTGCGCGATCGCCTGCACCTGGCCGACGACTTCGGCCATGGCCTCAGCCATCTCGGGCTTGCGTGCGGCGATCTGCTGCAGCAGCCCGGCCACGCCCTGCAGGTTGTTCTTGATGCGGTGGTGCACTTCCTTGACCAGCATCTCGCGTTGCGCGATGGCGGCCTCGAAGCGGGCCTCCTGGGCGGCGCGCTGCTCGGTCACGTCGGTGGCCACCAGCAGCAGTTGGTCGGGCGGCTCTCCGGGGGCAGCCAGCGGCAGGTACCGCGCATCCCACAAGCGTGTCTCACCCAGGGTCGTCACGCGGTAGTCGCGCTGGGTGACTTCGATGGAGAACAGGGCCTGTGTCATGTCGGCACGGCGCACGGCCGCCACGGCCGGCGGGTAGATGTCTTCGGGCAGGCGGCCCACCATCTGGTGCGGCACGAGTTCGGCGCTCCGCGCCGCGACCTCGTTGACTTCGAGGATGCGCAGGCTGGCCGCGTCGTACAAGGTGATGGCCATCGGCGCCGTGCCGATGATGCGTTGCAGCGACGACTGGGCCTGTGCAGTGCGGGCCTCGGCCTGGCGACGCCGTTCGATGTCGAGGAGCGCGTAGGTGAGCTGCCGGCCGGTGGATTCGCGCCCCGTGGCCACCGCATTGCCCACCACCCAGAATTCGCGGCCGTCGCGCGCCTTCACACGGCATTCGAAGGTTTCCGCCTGGCCTTCGACGAGTTCGTTGAGGTACTGGGTGCGGCGGAACGGATGGTCCGCGTCGGGCGTGGCCACGGTGCTGATGGGCTGGTCGACGAAGTCGGCCAGGTCGCCGCCGAACATGCGGCGCGCGGAGCGGTTCATCCATTCGATGCCGGACGGCCCGACGGTGACGATGCCGACGAGCACCGAATCGAGGATGGCCCGCGTGCGTTCGGCCTGCAGCCCGACGGCCTGTTGGGCGCGGTGGCGGTCGTCGACGTTCACATACGAGGCGATGAAGCCGCCCGCCGGGTCGCCGTCGATCACCAGACGCTGGCTGGCCTGCACCCACACCCGGGAGCCGTCACGCCGGCGCAGCAGGTGCTCGCCGCTCCAGCGGCCGGCATGCTGCATGCCGTGTTCAGACAGCAAGCGCAGCCGTTGGTATTCGTTCGCGTTGACGAACAGCTCGGCCAGCGGCGTCAGCGCCAGCTCTGATGCGTCGTAGCCGGTCAGGCGGCTCAGCGCCTCGTTGGCCCGCTGGATCCGGTCACCGCGCACGAAGGCGATGCCGACATCGGACACGCTGAACATCAGCTCGCGGTCGCGCGCGAGGGCTTCGAGCTCGAGCTGCTGCGCTTTCAGGCGGGTGATGTCGTTGAGCACGGCGATCACCTCGGGGTGGCCGTCGGCACCGCCCACGGCCCGCACCGTCAGCGCGAACCACTGCCCGGGGCGGGACGGCAGGTCCATGGCCACTTCGGCCTCGAAGGGCGTGCCGTCGGCGACGGCCTGCTCGATGCCTTCGACCAAAGGCGCGCCATCGGGTTGGCCGGCGAGCAGCTCCTGCAAGCCGTTGCCGATGGCCTCGCCTGCGCCAAAGCCGAGCAGCGACTCGAAACGCCGGTTGCAGCGCACGAGCCGGTTGCCGCGCAGGTAGGCGATGCCCACCGTGGCGCTTTCCAGGATGAGGGTCATCTCACGCAGCAGCAATTCGCTGCGCTGGTGGGACTGGTGCTGGTCGGTGATGTCGAGCGTCACGACCGACAGCGTTTGATTGCCCGATGCGAGCCGTGCCGGCGCCACCCGCGTCAGCAGCCAGCGCTGTCCGAGTTCGGGATGGCGGATGGCATACCGCACCTCGGCACGCTGCGATTGGCGCAGCGCAGCCTGCAGGCGCTCGTATTCCGGCAAGGAGTCCGGCAGCACCACCTCGCGGCGGATGGACTGCAATGCGGCCGAGACCGCCCCGCCCTCTCCTTCGCCGGACGCACCGAAGGCGTTGCCATGCTGCATCCAGCCGGCCGACTCCTCGAAGGTGGCCAGCCCCACGCCGACGGTGTCCATCAGCGCGCCGATCTGCACCTGGGCCAGGTCACGCTCTTCCTCGGCGCTGCGGTCTTCCACCACGGCCATGTAGCGTTGATGGCCGCCGCCCGCCTGGTAGCACCGGACGAGCGAGCGCAGGCGCACCACGCTGCCGTCGGGCTGCGGGAACCATGCCACCGATTCCACCGGCGCGGAGCCCGGCCGCAAGGCGGGCGACGGCCGTCCGTCCTCCCAGGCGAGGAGTCGCTGCACCTTCGGATCGGCCTCGGACATCAGCACCGGCACCTGGCCCGCCAGGCTCTCGAAAGCCGGGTTGGTGCGCACGACGAGGCCGAGGCCGTCGAACAGCACCAGGGCGACCGGGCTGAGGTCGAACCAGTCGTCGAGTTCGCGCACGGAGCGGTCGGCGCGCTCGCGTGCCGCATGCTCGGCGGTGCTGTCTTGCAGCATGCTGACATGGCGCAGTTCGCCCCGTTCGTCTGCGATGGTGCGGCGCGCGGCGCGGAACCAGCGCTCGCGCCCGGCCGCATCGATGATGCGCCGCTCGATCAGCCGCTCCTGGGCCGCGCCGAACAGCGTCTCTTGCCGCAAGGCGCGGTTGGGCCCCCGGTCTTCCTCGGGCTGCAGGTCCAGCGGGTCGCGACCGATCAGCTGCTCGGGCGGGTATCCGGAGAATTCGACATACGCAGGGTTGACGTGCGTGATGCGGAACTGCGTGTCCTGCACGATGACCGGGAACGGTGAATCCCAGAACAGGCCGATCAGCTCGCCGGCGGCCGGCGGATCGATGGCGGGGCCGGGCGCCGCCGGTGCAAGCCGCAGCGCCCAGCGTTCGCCCTCGAACGGCATGAAGGCGACATCGAACGGCCGGCCATCGGGCAGCGCGATCCGCTCAGGCACGTTGGGGCGCTGGGTGCCCAGGCGCGGCACGCCGCGCGACACGGTTTGGGCAACGGCCTCGACCAGCGCCTCGCCGAGCAGCCGGGCGAGGCTGCGCACCGGCATGCCGGCCTGGCAACCGAGCAGGCGCGTGGCGGCGGTGTTGGCGAAATGCACCGCGGCGCCGCGGTCGAGCACGACCACGGCATCGGAGACCACATCGAGAAATTGACGCAGCGCCTTGGGATCGGCCATGGTCGGTCGTACAGCTATCAGCTACGGTAAGCCGGCAGTGTACGCAGGGCCGCTTGGCCCTGCCCGCTTCACTCGATCTGGGCTGCGGCCGTGAGCGCCGTGAGCACCGCGCGGTTGATCTCGCTCACGCTGAGCATCAGGGCATCGGCGGCGGCGCGGAAGTCGAACAAGGATTCGTTCTCGACCGCCTGCACGACGTTGAAGTACGGCTGGTACGGGCCCGCGTTGTCCACGAGCGCCTGGTGCACCCGCTCGGGCACGGGGATGGTCTTGAGCAGTTCGGAGAACGGCTGCTTGAACATGCGGTCGAGCAGCGAGAACACACCGCAGATGAACATCTCGTTGCGCATCTCCTCGTCACCCGACGAGCGCACCAGCTCCTCCATGAGCAAGCCACGGCGCACGGCGGCGAACATCACGGGCTTCATGTTGGCGTCCTTGCCGGCGGTGGACAGCAGCAGCGCGAGCCACCGCTTGAGCCGCTCGTAGCCGAGCATCATGATCGCGTGGCGGAAGGAGCTGATCTCCACGCGCAGGCCGAAGGCGGGCGAATTGATGTAGCGCATCAGCTTGAAGGCCAGCGACGGATCGCGCTTGAGCGTGCCCTCCAGCTTCTCGATGGGCTCTTGCGCATCGACGCGCTGGATCAGTTCGACGATGACCTGCAGGTCGGCGCCCGTCGCCTTGCCGCGGGACTGCGATTCGACGATGGCATCATCGATGGGCCAGCCCAGCACGGCGGCCGCGCCACGGTTGAAGCTGCCCTCCATCTCCACGAGGGTGCGAACACCGGCCTGCACATGGGGGATCGAACGCGCCACATGAACCGTGGCGGAGGCGGGCGTTTCGTTGATGCGGCGGTCTTCCGCCAGGTCGACGATGGAGTACGCGAAGCAGTGCAGCACCTCGCGCGGCACTTCGCGCACCGGACGGCCCTTGATGAGCAGCGTGTTGCCGGCCTTGTGCAAGGCCTGCAGGGCCTCGATGTTCGCAGGATCGGACGCCATGAAGGACGGCACCTCGATCATCAGGTTGGCGGCGGGCTGGGCCTTGAGCAATTCGGTCAGCAGGCCTTCGTTCAGCACGTTCATCGAGACCCGGCCGCCGCTGGCAGGCCACACACTGCCCACCGCATCCAGGAGCTGGACCACGTCTGGCGGGGTCTCTGGCCGCAGGGGAAACACCGTGAGCCGCGTGGCGGACACTGCGCGGCTCTTGTCGATGAAGGGCGAATAACCCAGGGCCACCTGGCCGAGGATGTTGTTGTCGTTCACGCAGGTGCTCCCGAGTTCGAGGTGATGAGCATCACAACAGCTGCTCAGCTGATGTAGTTGAAAAGAGAAATCTTCTGGACCATCGAGTAGCTCTTGAGCGCCGCATCGTATCCCGTTTGCTTGTCCTGGAATTCGGAGATGGCCTTGACCATGTCAAGGCCCTCTGCGGCGGAGCGTTCCGTCTGGCTTGCAAGGCGCGAATCCTCGAGGCGGCCCGTCACGCTGTCGATGCGGTTCAAGGTCTCCCCCACCTTGCTGCGCGCCGAGGCGAGCTGGCTCATCGAGCCGTCGAGCGCGCGGATGTTGGAGGAATTGCTTTGCGCGATCTGCGAGGCGGTGCGCATCGGGGTGTTCAGCTCCGCGATGGCACGGTCGAGTACATCGAACAGGTTCTGATCGGCCTGGGACGGCCGCAGTTCGAAGGTATCGCCATGCGCCGGGCTGCCCGACACGTTCACCGCGATGCCGTCGATCTCGATCGACTGCCCCGGCGTGAAGGGCGCGCCGGCCACCGCCGTGGGGTTGCCGTCCTGAAGGATCGAATAGGTGGTGACGCCGGCGGTCACATCGAACTGGATGCTGTACGTGGAGCCCGTGACCAGGGCCGCGTTGGTCACACGGCCGGTGTCCACCCAGGCGGTGCCGGTGCTGGTCACGGCGACGCTTTCGAACACGCCATTGCCGGTGCGCGCCCGCGTCCAGGCGTTCTCTCCGTCCACCGTGAGCGGCAGCGCCTCGCCGGACAAGGCCTGCACCTCGCCGCTCGTGCCGCGGTATTGCACGCCTCCTGCGGCATCGATGAACGGCGGCTGATCGCTGCCCTGCCCGCCGAAGAGGTAGGTGCCGGCGCCGTCGGTGCGGTTCGCCACGGACAGCAGTTGCTTGCGCACGCCGGCCAATTCATCGGCGATGCCCTTGCGTTCGGCGTCGCTGTAGCTGGCGTTGCCAGCCCGCACGAGTGCATCGCGGGCCTGCAGCAGCAGCTCGTTGGCGTCGCCCATCGCGCTTTCGACGAGGGCCATCGCATTGGCACTCGCATCCACGGCGCGCTGGTTGGCGTCCACCCGCATCTCGGCCGCCAAGGCGCGTTCGGCGCGCGCCGCCGCGGCCGGATCGTCGCTGGCGCGGTTCACGCGTTTGGTGGTGGACAGTTGCTCCTGGACGGCGGCCAGGTCGGCCTGCCGCTTGGTCAGGAGGTCCACTGAGAGATCGTAGGCGTTGGCGGTGCTGATGCGCATGGGGTCACCTGATGGGAAGCATCGTCAAGGCGGGTCACTGCCCGGCGGTCTGCAGCAAGATGTCGAACAAGGTCTGCGCCACTTGCAACACCTTCGCGGACGCCTGATAAGCCTGCTGGAACTGGATCAGGCGTGCAGCTTCTTCGTCGAGGTTCACGCCGGCCTTGTTGACCCGCGCCGATTCGGCGGACGCGGCGAAAGAGCTGGAGATGTTCGACGCCGATTCGGCGCTTTGCACCCGCACGCCGATGTTCGATACCGCGGCGGCGTAGGCATCCGTGATGGTCTTGCCGCGCACCACCGTTCCGTCGGGCAGCGTCTGCACGCCCACGAATGCCACCTTGTCGAGGTTGGCCATCGCCAGCGCATTGCCGTTGTTGGCGGACGTGGACACCGTGGGCTTCACGCTGATGGTGTCGCCGGTTTTGGGAACGCCGTTGAGCTGGAGCTCGAAGCCGTTGAGGGCGATCGGCGTGCCGGCGGCCCAGGTGCCCGAACCGTTGGCGGTCACGTTACCCAACGGGTCGACCGTCTCCCAGTTGTAGTCACCCGTGTCGGAGGTGAACGTGAAGTTGGCCGTCAGCGTGCGGTCCAGCGTGGTGCTCACTGCGCCGAGGGAAGCCACGGTGGCGGTGCCGGTGTTGCCGGCACCCACGGTGGCTGTCACGGGGGATGCCGCAGCCAAGCCCTTCGGATCGGTCAGCACGGTGCGCATGTCGGCAGCTGCGCCGGTGACGGTCTGCAGCAGAAAGCGGTCCCCTGCGACGGGCGTACCGGCATTGAGCTGGATCGTCAAGCCCTCGGCGGTGATGCCCGCGGCCAGCGCGGCGGCTGAGAACGGGCTTCCGTCGACCACCTCGCCGTCGGACAGACGCGCGAGCGCATAGTTGGTGCCGTCGAAGCGGAGTTCATAGTCGCTTGCCTGCACATGGGTGTAGTCGCTCACCACCGCGCTGATGGACGCATCACCGCTGTTGCTGTTGGCTGACAGCACGAGCGGTGCACCGACACTGAACAGCGGCCCCCCCATGGAGGCCGGCTGACCAAGATCGAGACCAAGCGATTGCTGCTCATTCAGCGCGCCACTGATGGCCACGGCCATCTGGCCGAGCAGGTTGCGCGCGTCGGTGAGGTCGTCGTTCTGGAATCTCATCAGGCCGGCGATCGATCCGCCGGCAATGGACGATCCCGGTATGAAGCGGTCCACCCCTCCCTCTTCCATCGCGAGTTGCAGTTTCGTGACGTCGTACGGGTCGGTGGCGGCCTTGAGGGTGTTGGCGTCGCCGCCGAGCACGAGCGACATGCCGCCGCCGACGAACAATCCCACCGAGTTGTCGCTCGCCGGGATGGTGGTGACGTTGATCAATTGGCTAATCTGCGAGATCAGCAGATCACGCTGGTCGAGCATGTCGTTCGGAGTATGGCCCGAGCCGTTCTGCGCGGAGATCTGCATGTTGAGCGACGCCACTTGATGGGCCAGCTCATTGACGGTGGACACGGCGGTTCTCATGTCCATGGCCACGCCGTCTTGCAGCGCGACGAGTTGTTCGCCCGCGGCCGTGAAGCGGGTCGAAAGCTCCTGCGCCCGGGTCAAGACCACTTGGCGCGCGGATGCATCGCTCGGGTTGTTGGCCACGTCCACGAACGAATTCAGCAGCTGGCCGGCCGCATGGCCCAGGCCTTTGTCCCCAAGCGTGAAGACATTCTCGAGTTGCTGGAGCTGGCTCGCCCGGGTGCTGTCATAGGCGGCGACCGACGCGGCTGCGGCGGCCTGCGTGGTCAGGAACCGGTCGTATGAACGCGCGACGGTGGTGACGTTGACGCCCTGGCCGAAGAACCCCGATCCGGTGTACTGCCCACCCGCCGTCTCGAGCTGAGTCTCCTGCCGCGAATACCCCTTGGTGTTGGCGTTGGCGATGTTGTTGCCGATGCTTTGCAGCGTCGCCATGTTGGCGAACATCGCGCGCGTGCCGAGACCCATCAGGCTGGACATGTCGGGTCTCCGATCAGGCCGTGGCGCGCTGCAGGCGCAGCGTGGTGTTGATCATCTTGGTCATCTTGTCGGCGTACTGGGGGTCGGTGGCGTAGCCGGCCTGCTGCAGCCCCTTGGCAAAACCGTGGGCCGATTGGCTGTGCTCGACGACCTTGGCATAGCGCGGGTTGTTCTTCATCATCTTCGCGTAGTCCTTGAAGGACTCCTCGTAGCTCCCGTACGCCCTGAATTTCGCGGTCACCTTGCGTGCCTGGCCGCCGATCACCTCGGTGGTGGTGACTTCGGTGACCTTGCCGTTCCAGCCCGGGCCCGCCTTGATGCCGAACACGTTGTGCGAGGTGCTGCCGTCGGGGTTCCTGATTTCGCGGCGCCCCCAGCCGGATTCATGGGCCGCCTGGGCCATCATGAAGGTGGCGGGGATTCCGGAGCTGGCCTCGGCGGCCTTGGCCGCGTTCTCATGGCGCTTGAGGAATTCCACCTGCTTCTCGCGGCCTTGCAGCGAAATGGGTTTGCGCGCGGCGGCGGATTCGCTCTCCCTGGCAAAGACACGGCTGAGGAACGACTTGCGCGCGGGATCGGGCTGGGCCGGGTTCGCCGCGGCTTCGCCCGCGATGGTGGCCACCGGGTCACCGATCTGGCGCTGCAGCTGTTTCTCGATCAATTCGGCCAGGCCACCAGGGCGGCCCGTCATCTCCTTGGAGAATTGCTGATCGAGCATCTCGGTGCCGAGCTTCGTGCCGGAGTTGTCGAGCATGCCGGGGGACATCGTCGCATTGGAATCGCGCATGCCCTTGAGCATTTGCTGCATGAAGATGGCCTCGAACTGCTTCGACGCTTCCTTGACCGCGGCGCGCGGATCGGTCGACGCGCTGTTGCGCAACGCGGAGATTTGGTGCAAGTCGCCCGCAAGGGCATTGCCGGTGTGGCCGGTGCGCGAGAGGCTCATGTCAGATCACCTCGATTTCGGCGTTCAAGGCGCCCGCGCTTTTCATGGCCTGCAGGATGGCCAGCAGGTCTTGCGGCGTGGCCCCCAGCGCGCTGAGCGCCTTGACCACATCGGCGAGCTTGGTGCTCGCCGGCAGCTGGATCAGCGGGCCGGGTTCCTGCTTGATCGTGATGTCGGCCTTGTCGCGCGAGACGGTCTCGCCGCGCGAGAACGGCGCAGGCTGGCTGATGACGGGCGTGGAATTGATGGTCACCGACAGGTTCCCATGCGCCACGGCGCAAGCGCTCAGCGACACGGCCTGATTCATCACGACCGAGCCGGTGCGGGCATTGATGACGACCTTCGCCGCGGGCGCCGCCAGGTCCAGCGCCAGGTTTTCGATGTCTGCCAGGAAGCCCACTCGGGCATCGAGCGACGACGGCATGCGCACACGCACCGTGCGGCCGCTGAGCGGCTGGGCCGTGCCCTCGCCCATCCTCTTGTTGATGGCGCGCGCCACCTCGCGGGCGGTGTTGAAATCATTGGCGTTCAGATCGAACTGCAGGAACTCGCCCTGCATCAGCGGCGTGGCCACCGCACGTTCGACGGTGGCGCCTTCCGGGATGCGGCCGGCCGACAAATGGTTGATCTGCACCTTGGAGCCCGCGGCGGCCGCACCCGCACCGCCCACGATGAGGTTGCCCTGCGCCAGAGCGTAGACCTGGCCGTCGGCGCCCTTGAGCGGCGTGGCGATCAAGGTGCCGCCACGCAGCGACTTGGCATTGCCCATGGACGACACATTGACGTCGATGGCCTGGCCGGGCTGTGCGAAGGGAGGAAGCTGGGCCGTCACCATCACGGCGGCCACGTTCTTGACTTGCATGTTGGTGCCCGGCGGCACCGTGACGCCCATCTGCTGCAGCAGCGCGTTCAGGCTCTGTGCGGTGAACGGCGAGGCGGTCGTCTGGTCGCCGGTGCCATCGAGGCCGACGACCAGGCCGTAGCCCACCAGCTGGTTGTTGCGCACGCCCTGGACGGACGCCACTTCCTTGATGCGCATCGCGTGGGCCTGCGGTGACCACCAGAGCAGGCCGCTCAAGATCACGGCAATCAGGCCGATGAGGGCCTGAAGAAGGGTCTTGCGCAGGTTGTCGGACGTCGTTTCCATTCGGTACACCTCGGGGGGAGTCGCCCCATGTGACCGATTCTGGGCAAGCTTAAAGCGGCAGAACGTTCAAAAAGAAACGTCCGATCCAGCCAATTCCCTGGGCATCGGCCTGGGCGCCCCGGCCCCGGTGCTCCACCCGCACGTTGGCAATCTGGGCGGACGCCACCGTGTTGCCCGGCTGGATGGACCGCGGGTCCACCTGCCCCGAAAAGCGCAGCACGTCCACGTTCTGGTTCACGCCGATCTGCTTTTCCCCGGCGATCACGAGGTGGCCGTTGGGCAGCACCTCGGTCACCACCGCGGTGATGGTGCCGGAGAAATCATTGGTGTTCTCGGTGCTGCCCTTGCCTTGGAAATCGTTGGCCGACGAACCCGTGGCACTGGCCCGCGTGAGCGCGGTGGCCTTGAGCAGCGGCAGCGCGGTGAGGCCCGCATCCACGGAACCCGATTTGTTGATCGAGCTGGTGCTCTTCTGGCTCGCGCTGACCTTCTCCACGATCTGCACGTTCACCACATCACCAACGAGCCGCGCGCGGTGGTCCTCGAACAGCGGACGGTACTGCGCCACCTGGTAGATGGCACCGTTGCTGATTGCCGGCACGGCCACCGGCAGCGGACGTGTGTCTGCCCCCGGTGCCACCGACACCTCGGGCACCGGATACGGCGTGGCGCAGCCCGTGAGAAGGAGCAGCACGGAGGCGCAAGCGCCGGCAAGATGCGGGGTGTTCATGGGAGGCTCACTCCATGGTCACGAGGGGCGGTCGGGTCACAGCTGCGTCAGGCGCTGCAGCATCTGGTCGGAGGTCTGGATGGCCTTCGAATTCAGCTCGTAGGCACGCTGGGTCTGGATCATGCCGACCAGCTCCTCGACGACGTTGACGTTGGAGGTTTCGAGCGCGCCCTGCTGGAGCTGGCCGAAGCTGTCCTGCCCGGGCGTGCCGGTGTTGGGGGTGCCCGATGCGGCCGTCTCGCCGTACAGGTTCTGCCCCTTGGGCTCCAGGCCGGCGGGGTTGATGAAGTTGGTCAGCTGCAGCTGGCCCACTTGCTGCGGCTGGGCTTGCCCGGGCACCACCACGCTGACGAGGCCTTCCTGGCTCACGGCGATGCTGATGGCGTTGGCGGGGATGGTGATGCCGGGCTGAACCGGGAAACCATTGTTCGTGACCATCTGGCCCTGGGCATTGACCTGGAAGGACCCGTCGCGGGTGTAGCCCGTGGTGCCATCGGGCATCTGGATCTCGAAGAAGCCGTTGCCGCGAATGGCAAGGTCGAGCGGCCGCTCGGTGGACTGCAGGTTGCCCTGCGAGAAGTTGCGCGACGTGGCGACCGCTCGTGTCCCGAGGCCCACTTGCAGGCCGGTCGGAAGCTGGGTCTGTTCGGTGCTGGCAGCGCCTGTCTGCCGCAGGTTCTGGTACATCAGGTCCTCGAACACCGCATGCGACTTCTTGTAGCCGTTGGTGGCGGAGTTGGCGAGGTTGTTCGAGATGTGGTCCAGCTGCGTCTGCTGGGCCTCCATGCCGGTCTTGGAAATCCACAGCGAGCGCATCATGGTGGTGGGTCCTCAAGGGTCGATTCGTTGGGCCGGAGTGGCGAGCACGTCAGCGCGGCGCATTCGACAGCAATTGCGATGCGGCGCGTTCATCCGCCTCGGCGGTCTGCACCATCTTCATCTGCGCCTCGAACTGGCGGGCGGCGGCGATCATCGACACCATGGTCTCGACCGCGCTGACGTTGGAGCCTTCGAGCGAGGCATCCTGCACCCGGGCGTTCGGGTCGGCATCGAGCGGGTCGCCCTCGGCGCTGCGGAACAGGCCATCACTTCCCCGCTCGAATTTGGATTCGGGCGTGACGAGCTTGAGCTTGCCCAGCCCGGTGCTGCGTCCCGTGCGGTCCTTGGCGCTGACCGTGCCGTCACTGCCGATGCTGACCTCGGTGTTCGGCGGCACCTGGATGGGGCCGCCATCGCCCAACACGGGCAAGCCACTGCGGGTGACGAGCATGCCGTCGGACGAAATGTCGAGTGCGCCTCCGCGCGTGTAGGCTTCGCTGCCGTCGAGCGCCTGCACCGACAGCCAGCTGTTGCCCTTGACCGCCACGTCGAGGTTGCGCCCGGTGCTCGTGATGGGGCCGGCCGAATCGTCGTAGCCTGGCGTGGATTCGAGCGCGTACACCCGCGTGCTGGCGCCGCTTCCCTGCACCGGCACCGCGCGAAACGCCTGCAGCTCGGCCCGAAAGCCGGGCGTCGAGGCATTCGCCAGGTTGTTGGCGAGGGTGTCCTGGCGCTGCATGCTCGCTTTCGCGCCCGACATCGACAGGTAGATCATGCGGTCCATCGGCGGCTCCGTCAGCTCGGTTCAGCAACCCATGCGGCTCATCAACGCAGGTTCACCAGCGTCTGCAGAACCTGGTCCTGCGTCTTGATGGTCTGGGAATTGGCCTGGTAGATCCGCTGGGCGGTCATCATGCTCACGAGCTCGGCGGTGAGGTCGACGTTCGAGTCCTCCAGCGCACCCGATTGCAAAATGCCCATGTTGCCCTGGCCCGGCGTGCCGACCACCGGGTCACCCGATTCGAACGTGCGTGCCCAGTTGTTTCCGCCAAGTGGCTTGAGGCCCTGGGCGTTGCGGAATGTCGCCAGTTCGATCTGCCCTGCGGGCTTGGACTGGCCGTTCGAGTACGTGGCCATCACGATGCCGTTCTTCTCGATCGACAGGCTCGAGAGCTGGCCCGGCGCGAAGCCATCCTGGGACAAGTTGTTGACCGCGAAGGCGCCGCCGTTCTGAACGGCGTCGGTGACGTCGAACTGGATGTCGGAAATGGCAAGCGTTTGCGCTCCGGCAGCGTTGATGGAGGCCGGGATGTCGAGGTCGACGGGTGTCGTCGGCGATATCAGCGATTTGCCATCGGATTGAAACGTCATGGTGGTGAGCGGTATCGGGCCGGTGGCATCCGTATTGACGGCCGTCCCGTTCGCGGTGACATACACGTTCCATGTGTCGGTGGCCGACTTCTGGAAGTAATAGGTCAGTGCGACGTTCTGGCCTTTGTCGTCGAACACCGTCACCGACGTGGCATCGTTGTACGTGGTGGCGTCGTTGAAGTCGATCATCGGCGTGGTGGCCGGCGCGGTGACCGCCTTGCGGGAGTCGAGCGCCAGCTGCATGTTGATCTCGGTGGTGCGGTTCGGATCGATGCCGGCGGTGGGCAGTTGCAGCGGCTGGGCCTGGCCGGGCTGGATGGTGCCCTGATCGTCGGCGGGGTAGCCCAGCAGCTTCATGCCCGCATTCGACTGCAGGAACCCTTCCTTGTTCACCTGGAACTGGCCGTTGCGGGAATAGAGCGTTTGCCCATCGGGTGCCTGCACCTCGAAGAACCCCTTGCCGTTGATGGCGAGGTCGAGCGAATTGGCCGTGGTGGTGATGTTCCCCTGGGTGAACTGCTGCGTCACCGAAGCCAGGTTCACGCCGATCCCGACGTTGCTGCCGCCGCCACCGGACATCGCCGTGGCGTACATGTCGGCGAATTCGGCACGCGACGCCTTGGCCCCGTACGTGCTGGCATTCGCGACGTTGTTGCCGATGACGTCGAGGTTCTTGCTCGACGCATTCAAACCGGAGAGACCTTGCTGGAAGCTCATGGGATGTTCCTGGGAGGCTGTGACGCGGAGGCGCCGGGGAGATCAGGTGAACGAGCGCACATCGCCGTAGGCGACGTTGCCGTGGTTTTTCAGCTCGAGGGTCAATTCGTTGCCCACCGTGCGAATGGAGCGCACGGTGTCGCGAACGAGCGCAGTGGGGGTCAGGGGCGCGCCATCGGCCTTGGCCGTCACGCGGAAGGTGGCGGCCCCGGCGGTGCTGGTGGGTTTCCATTCGAAATCGCTGATGCCGGCCGGCTTGGCGCCGAGCGAGATCTTGTCGATCACCCGGCCCTGCGCGTTCAGGACCTCGACCTGCACATCGTTCGCCGCCGCGCTGAGCTCGAAGGAGCCGCTGCCCACGTTGTCCTTGATGGCGAGGTCGTTGCCGGGCACCACCACCTCACGGCCCACGAGCGCGGCGCTTTGCAACGCCTGCATTTGGGTGAACTGGCCCGACAGGCCCTGCACCGTACCGTTGAGTTTTTCGATGCCGCTGACGGTGTTGATCTGGGCGATCTGCGTGGTGACCTGCGCGTTGTCCATCGGATTGAGCGGGTCCTGGTTCTGCATCTGGGCCACGAGCAGCTTCAGGAAACGGTCGGTGCTGCCGGCCTCGTTTGCGGTCTTCGTTGCCTTGGCGCCGCCGTTGATGCTCGCCAAGGTCTGGTCGCTGAGGGTGACGGCTGCCATGCGGGAACTCCTTCAGGTCGGAAAATCAGAAAGCGGAGGTTCAGCCCTGGCCCATCTGAATCGTCTTGAGCAACAGGCTTTTCGCCGTGTTCATGACTTCGATGTTGTTCTGGTAGGAACGCGAGGCCGAGATCATGTTGACCATCTCCTCCACCGGGTTCACGTTGCTGTAGGTGACGTAGCCGTCGGCGTCGGCCGACGGGTGCTTGGGATCGTGCACGCGGCGGCCGGGGGTCTGGTCCTCGGTGATGGTGCTGACCTTGACGCCGGTGCTGGCCGCGTCGCCCATCTGGCCCATCAATTCCGCCTGGAAGGTGACCTGGCGGGCCTTGTAGGCAGCGCCGTCGGGGCCGGCCACGGTGTCGGCATTGGCGAGGTTGGATGCAACGACATTGAGGCGCTGCGACTGTGCGCTGATGGCGCTGCCTGTGACATTGAAGACCTGGAACAAGCTCATGATCACTGCCCCTTGATCGCGTCGATCATCGTGCGCACGTTGCTGTTGATGAACCGCAGCGTGGCTTCGAAACGCACGGAGTTGTCGGCGAAATTGGCGCGCTCACGATCCATGTCGACCGTGTTGCGGTCGAGGTTGGTCTGGCTCGCGACCGCATATTCCAGATTGGCCTCGGCCCGGGCGCCGCCGGCGGTGGCGATGTGGCCGGGACGGGTGGCGGCCATGCCCGCCGAGGCCTGCAGGCCGGTGGCTTCCTTCAGCGCCTGCGAGAAGTTCATGTCGCGGGCGATGTAGCCGGGCGTGTCGGCATTGGCGATGTTGCTGGCGATCAGACGCTGGCGCTCGGACCGCAGGCTCAGGGCCTGGCCGTGGAAATCGAGCGCATCGGTGAGTCGGTTCAGCATGTGCAATCCCTGGACGGGCACCCCACGAGGGGCAGTTGGAGGGATTGTGGGCAGCAGGTCTGCAAACATTAGCGCGAATAGCAAGCCATTTCCCGGCCTGTTTGAAGGCTGCGCGCGCGCAAGGGTGCCTAAAGTGAAGGCGTGAATGCCCCCCTGCCCTTCCCCCACCTCTCGCGCACCCGCGCGTCCACCCGCGTGGCCGCCACGGTGCTCGCTTGTGCCGGTGCAGCAGGAGCGTGGGCCCAGCCGGCCGATGGTCCGGCCCTCGGCGCCCCGCTCGAAGCGCAGGTCCGAGAACTCATCCTGAACCGCGTCGTCGGCCCAGCCACGCCGCGCGCCGAAGTGGTCCTGGGCCGGCTCGATCCGCGGCTGCGCCTGGCGGCATGCCGCAGGGTCGATGCCTACATTCCCTCCGGCACCCGCTTGTGGGGCAGCAGCCGCGTGGGCCTGCGCTGCGCCGAAGGCCCCTCCGCCTGGAACGTCTACCTGCCGGTCACGGTCCATGTGTTTGGCCCGGGCCTCGTGGCCGCGGCGCCGCTCCCGGTGGGTCACATGCTCACTACAGCCGACCTGCGCGCTGCCGAAATCAACCTGAGCGAACAACGCAGCCCCGCGGTGTCCGATGGCAGCGCCGTGCTCGGCCGCACGCTGGCCCAGCCCTTGGCGGCAGGCCAACCCCTCCGGGAGGTGAGTCTGAAGAGCCGCCAGTGGTTCGCACCGGGCGACACGGTGCAGCTGCGCGCCGTGGGTGGCGGTTTTGCCGTGGTCGGGTCCGGGCAGGCCATCACCGCCGGCCTGGAAGGCCAACCGGTGCGGGTGCGCACTGACAACGGCAAGGTTGTCACGGGCATGCCCGTGAGCGACCGTGTCGTGGAGCTCACATTGTGAAAACGTGCTGGTCGGAAAAGCTTTCGCCAAAAATCATTAAAGTTGCCCGAGGACGGGTCGAAATACCGTCCATGTTGAAAGGACGGGGGCACAACCCCCTCCCAAGGAGCACACCATGAAGATTGGCAACCCGAACGACAAACCCGTCGCCGCCCCGGCGCCGGTCGCCCCTGGTCGAGCCTCGACCACCGGAGCGGGCAAGACACAGACCGCTGAAGCGCAGGAAGCCGGCTCGCAGGCCAGCGCACAGGTGGCGCTGTCGACCGCGGCAACCGAACTGATGTCTGGCACCGATGCCGTCTCCGGCGACTTCGACACCCAGAAAGTGGAACGCATCGCACAAGCCATTTCGGACGGCAAATACGAGATCGACGCCGGCGCCATCGCCGACAAGCTGCTGGCCAACGCCCGGGAAATCCTGGACCAGGCGCAGCATTGATCGAGGACCTGCCGCGCCGCGCGCCAACCGAGATCTGACCCTCTAGAGTTTTACCTGCAGGCCCGTCATGCCGAACCCGGTGCACCCCTCCCCCTCGCCAACGCCGAACGGCCCCGGGGTCGAGCTCGAAAACACGCTGGCGGCCGTCGAGGCCCAGCTGAACTCGCTCGGGGACTCCCTGCGGGCCAACGACATGAGTGCGGTGGACCACCACGCATCCGAACTGCACCGCGCGCTCGCACGCGCCGTCGACCATTTCAGCCATGCGGCCCGCTCGGGGCCCGTGCCCCCCGTGCTGCGAGAACGCCTGATGCGTGCAAGCGGCCTGGTCGCTTCCCAGCGCGAGTCGCTGGCCCGCGCCACCGCTGCCCTCGACCGTGCCATCGACGTGCTGATGCCACGCACCACGCCGGCCTCCGTCTACGGAGCCGGTCAGGCCGACCGCGGGACGCGCACCAATCTGCAGGCTTGAGCGCGGGTGGGTTCAACCTGCCCATGACGCCGTCTGTCATCCGGCTCAGGCTCGCCGTCTTCCTCGCAGTCCCGCGACGCTGACGTTCGCCGAGCGCCACTGTGCGGCCGTTGCCACCGCCTTTGGCATGATTGGCGCATTGAACTGCACCGCATCGCCCGCCGGTATCAGTGCGTTCCCTTGACGCCATGCACATCCGCCCCTTTCAAACTGGTCAAGAGCGTGCCTTGCACGCGGTTTTCCTTTCGGCTGTGCGTGGCCTGGCCCGCAGGGACTACACACGCGAGCAGATCGAGGCATGGGCACCGTTGACGACCGACGCGGATGCCTGGGCCGAACGGATCCGGACCATTCGACCCTTCGTTGTCGAACAGGAAGGCGACGTCGTGGCCTACGCCGATGTCCAGGCCGACGGGTACATCGATCACTTCTTCGTTTCGGCGCGGCATGCCAGGAAAGGCATCGGCAGCATGCTCATGGCCCACCTGCACGCGATTGCAGGCGCTCAGTCGATCACCGAACTTTCCTCGAACGTCAGCCGCACTGCGCAACCGTTCTTCGAAAAATTTGGGTTCACCGTGGTGGAGCAGCGTTCGCCCATCATCCGGGGCGTGCTTGTGCCGAACGCCTTCATGCGCAAAATTGTGGGTTGGCCTTGAGCGGATCGCAGGCGGTCTGGCGCTTGCGGAACCTCGGATGTCTACCCGCCAGCGGGGACGCCCGGCACGGCCCCTCGGCCGGCCAGCAGATCAGCAACTCGGGGTCCCGTCGCCTTTTTTCCGCTGCAGAATGATCTGCGGCAAGCCGACACCGCTCATTGGATGCAGCTCGATGGTGTTCTCGCCCACGAAGCTGCCTCTGTACCTGGCGGCGATGGGGTCGCCCACGGCAGCGTCGGTGCTGATGTCGAACGTGTCGTTCGACCATGTACCCGAGTAGGAACGCTGCACGCCCGCAACGTTCATGTTGGCGAATTGGAAGGTGCCTGACTCGGTTGTCGGCTTCTCGGGCCCAAAGAACATCTCCACGCAGACATTGCCGGAAGTGGTGCCGATGAAGCCGAATTCGAACAGCGGAATCAACGCTGCACCGCCGCAGGAGAGGGACAGCGCCAAAAGAGATACGGCGCTGATGCGAAGAATGTGATGAAGGTTCGGCATGCTCAGGGCTCCTTGACAAGTTGTTGCAGGAACTGCGCGATGTGCGTCTCCAGGCGATGCAAGTCAGGCTCCAGCGCCATCATTTGCGCGCCGACTTCCGGGGGGCTGCGCTGCGCCCGAAAGATCTCTTCCATCTGTGGGTTGATGCGCCAGAAGTTCACGTGCACGGCCCACAGTTCCTCGCGCAAGCTGCGCCAGGCGGGCAACACCTGCGCCGGCCAGGCGCGGCTCAGGCTGCCGTCGTAGGCGTGGCGCACACGCATGAAGCGGCGCAGCGCCGCGTTATAGCGGTCGGTGAAACTTGTCAGGCGCGGCCGGTCGATCCGGTTTTGCTGCAGCAGCATGTGCACGTTGCGCAATGCGAGCAGGTACTGGTCGAGCGTCTCGGCCAGATCCACTTCTGCCGCCCGCGGGTCGGCGGGCGGAATATTGCGCGCCGCGACGAGCTGCCAGCCGACCCCCTCTACGGCCAGTGCACGCCGCTGAAGGTCGGCGATCGCATGCACGCTCGACGTGAGATCGTCCGCCGACTTCATCAGCCCGATCACCCCGTAGCCACTGACGACGGGCGCGCCGGAGCTGCCGCCCTGCACGCCGGTGAAGTCGATGCGCAGCGTGTGCGATGCATCGTCCAGCCCGCGCACATGGCCCGTCGATGGAACAACAGCGCATTCGTCGTTGCTTCCGAGCAGCCAGACCGTCTCGCCGACTGCGGCCTCGCTGGCGAGCGCGCGTACCAACGGCGCATAGCCAGGCGGTCTTGCGACCCGCAGCAGTGCAATGTCCTGGTTGCCCGTCTCGAAATCGGGTACGGGCTCGGCGGCCATCAGCTCGACGCTGGGCGCGCTGCACAGTCGGAGGCCGATCTGGCGGCTGGGCACTTCGGGCACGCCGCTGCCTGGCATCGCCGTGCGCACGATCAGGTGGCGGGCGGTGGCCACCCAAAGCGTCGCATCGTCGCCACCTACGACCAGGCCGTAGCCGTGCTCGCCAATGTCTTGCGCGGCAATCCACACCAGGTTCTCGCGCAGGTGCGCAGCAAGCTCGTCGCCACTCATGAAGCTCGTGTCCTGCGCCAGCGCGAGCGTACCGACACACGCCAGCCAGAGGCTCGCGGCGCGCTGACACGAGCGGATCAAGCCGCGTTGCCGAAGGCCTTGCGCAACCATGTGCTGATGCCCCATAACAGACCGGCCGCACTCCACAACAGCTCCAGCGTGTGGTTGTGCGCGGCAACCTCAAGCACGCTGGGCGACATCAACCGCCGCACGCCGGCCGTCTCGACCGCGATCTCGCGCGCCGAGCCGCTGATCTTCCAGGCCACGCGATCCCCGAGCATGAGTTCGGCCTGTTCGAGCTGCAGACCGTCGAGCACCAAACCGCTGCCGGCAGCGAGTGAGAATTCGCGTTCGGTGGCCGGCAATCGCAAATGCCCGCGCTGCAGAGAGGACACGAATTGCGCCTGACCTTCGGCGCCGGCCTGCCGCTCGACAAAGCGCAGCGATTGCGGCTGTAGACCGCGCCACTGGAGGCGGCGTGCCGGCGCAATCTCGAGCCACAGCTCGGTCGGCGCCTTGTCGGAGACCAGATGCAGCCATTCGGCATTGTCGACGCGACGGTGCTCGCGCGGCTCGCCGCCGACGCTCAGCGCCGCATCACCGCCAAACTCGATCTCTATCGTGTGGGGTGCACCCTCGATGCCGAGCCGCACCATGCGCGGCCCAGCCTCGACATGGAGACGTGCGCCGGCGGGATACCGGATGCGGCGCAGTCTCAGCCGCTGCGCGTGCAGGTCGAGCTGGCCGGCACCGCTGTCGGCCGCATGCCGCGCCAATGTCCCGTCAGCTGAATCCAGTTTGCTGAAGCCTTCCGCACGCAGCTCACCATCGACGACATCGCCTTCCAGTGTACCGGCGCGCGGCATTTGCATCTGTGCCGCGCTGGCCTCCAGTTCAAGCGCGAAGGACACACGTGGCATCGGCCACAACGCTGCAATTGACACGACCGAAGCCACCAGAAGCAGCGCGGAAATGTGATGCCGCAACGCCGAACGGTGTGGCGCGGACGTCTCGATCGCCTCGTCCAGCAACTGCAGACGCGAACGCATGTCCTGCAGCTCGTCCATCGGCCCCTGCTCGGCCAAGCGCTCGGCCAGGCGGCGAGACAGCTCGTCACGCTGCATGCGCAGCGTCGTTGGATCAGGGAGCTTCATCACGCACCCCGAGCACAACGAACTGCAGCAGCGGAAGATCTTTGCCCTGCTGGTCGACAGCTCGTACGTCGATGTGCAGCCCATGGCCGTCAGCGGGCAAGGAAATCGGTATCACCGTGCGCGCCCATGCAAAAAGGGGCGTGGTGCCAAGTAGCTGCCAAGCACCAGTCAATGTCGCGGAGCCCACACGATAGCCGCGCCACGCGAGCGTCGACACGGCGACCGACGGGCGCAGCACGGCGTAGGCAACATTACCGTCTTCGAAGGCCTGCAATGATACCGGCGCGAACGCAACAGGTTCGCTGCTGGCGCCGCTCTGCGCCAGAAAGCCGAGGTCACGCATCCGCAAGCCAGTTGCCTGCAGCATCGTGCCGCTGGCCCAAACGAACGTTGCACCACGCGCCAATGCTGCATCGACGCGATAAAGAGGGTTCGAGCGCATCGGCTGAATCACGAGCCGCGTGTCGACCCGTGGCGAGCCGCGAAGGGTGAGCTGCCTGTCCTCGTCCGCATTGGCAACACCGGGCGGGGAACGCGTCAGCGATACGAGTTCCAGGAACGGCTGCGAAACGTTCTTTTCGTAGAAACCTTCACAGCGCGAGCGATCCGAAACCGGACCGTACGCAGGATGGCGAGAGGCGCTGGCGACGAGCGGCGCGCACGCGAAAGGCTCGGCACCGGCCTGCGATGCAGCCAGCCACAGCATGACGATGGCGGTCAGCCGCTGCATCGATCGGCCGGTGGGAACGAATTGGAAACGGACGTAGCGCCACATCTCTTCCTCCCGAGTCGCCTCTTGTCGATGGGCGGCCTGTGGCGAGTGTGCGTGCATGGCCTGGCCGCTGGCATCATCGAATCTGCGGATGTTCACCGCCGAGACAGTTCGCTGCCTAGTTGGGTCTGGTACCCAGGCAACACTCCAGCGGCGGCAACGCCAAGCTGTTGCGCATCAGCAAACGGGGCGACTCTTACCTGAGAACGCTGCTCATCCACGGCGCCAGATCGGCCATCCCGACCCCGACGGCTGGATTCAGAAGCCGCTGGCGCGGCGCAACCCCAATCTGACCGCCGTCGCGCTGGCCAACAAGAACGCCCGCATCGTTGGGGCCTTGCTTGCCAACGACCGCGAATTCCGAGTGGGTCCTGGCCGATAGCGGTACGCATCAGCAGAGTCCATCGGGGACAACGGCCTACACCCACACCAAAGTCCGGATGTACGGCTGCACTCTCGTCGTTCTCGACTTCACCTACCGAGCGCTTGGCAAACCGGGGCGTCCATGTACGACTGGGGGGCCCTACTTCATCCTTTTTCCAGTTTGCCGATACAGATGCGGTCGGGCCGCAAGGCCCGACCAGGGCGCAGTTCCGCCCACCGCTTGGGACTCTTCAAAGGACACTGAACGTGAAGCTCAGCCTCAAACTGCCTCTGGCCTTTGCCGCGGCGCTGCTTTTGGTGCTTGGCGCCGCTCTCTATGCCATTTACAGCCTGAACCATTCGCTCGGCATCTTCTCCACGACGGTGCAGGCGAGTGACGACAATGAACGGGCCTCGAACGACCTGGAGCTGGCGTTCAAGACGCAGGTGCAGGAATGGAAGAACACCTTGCTGCGTGGCAAGGACCCGAATGCCCTCGAAAAGTACTGGAACGCGTTCATCAAGACCGAGCGCGAGATCGCAGAGAAGTCCATGAAGCTGGCCGCCGCACTTCCTTCCGGGGACGCGAGATCGCTGGTCGAGAAATTCGTCGTGGCGCACGCGACCATGGGTCAGAACTACCGGAAGGGATTCGAGGCCTTCAAGGCTGCCGGGTTCGATGCCGCAGCGGGAGATGCTGCCGTCCACGGCATGGACCGCGCGCCTGCCAAGCTGCTGGACGAAGCTGGAGAGAAGATCGCCGCCGAAAGCGCCGCCATGTCGGCCCACGCCACCGCCCAGGGTCAGCGCGCCACGATCGTCGGCCTGGTGCTGATGCTCATCGTCTGCGGCGCCGGGTCCATCGGTGGTGTGCTGTTCAGCCGTGCCATCACACGCCCGATCGGCCAGGCGGTGGAAGTGGCACGCGGAGTCGCTGCGGGCGACCTGACCCTGAAGTTCGACGCCCGAGGCAGCGACGAAGCCGCGCAATTGCTGAGGGCGCTCAAGGAGATGCAGTCCAGCCTGGCCTCCGTGGTGTCGAGCGTGCGCCAGAATTCGGAATCGGTTGCGACGGCCTCGGCCCAGATCGCGCAGGGCAATGAGGACCTCAGCCGGCGCACCGAAGAACAGGCCTCCGCGCTTGAAGAAACCGCAGCCTCAATGGAGCAGCTCTCCAGCACAGTCAAGCAGAACGCCGACAACGCCAAGCAGGCCAACCAGCTGGCGAACGGCGCATCCATGGTCGCCGTCAAAGGCGGCGAAGTCGTCGTCCAGGTCGTCGAGACAATGAAGGGCATCAACGAAAGCAGCAAGAGGATCGCCGACATCATCAGCGTGATCGACAACATCGCCTTTCAGACCAACATCCTCGCGCTCAATGCTGCGGTGGAGGCTGCCCGCGCTGGTGAACAGGGTCGAGGCTTCGCGGTGGTCGCCTCGGAAGTGCGAAGCCTGGCCGGCCGCTGCGCCGACGCCGCGAAGGAGATCAAGACCCTCATCACCAACAGCGTCGAGCGTGTCGAACAGGGAACGACCTTGGTCGATCAGGCTGGCACCACGATGACCGAGGTGGTCAACTCCATCCAGCGCGTGACCGACATCATGGGCGAGATCAGTGCCGCGTCCAGCGAGCAAAGTGCCGGCGTGGCCCAGGTGGGCGAGGCGATCACGCAGATGGACCGGGTCACGCAGCAAAACGCAGCGCTCGTCGAAGAGAGTGCGGCCGCGGCCGAGAGCCTGAAGGGCCAGGCACAGCAATTGGTGCAGTCCGTGGCAGTGTTCAAACTGGGGCAGCGCGCGGCGATGCAGCCGGCCGCCTAATAGGCCCTGCCGGGCGCCGCGTTGCGCACGTATGGCACGAGCCGGACGTTCGCACTGACCGCAACACCAGGAACATTGGGGACCCAACGCCCCATCGGCATGGCGAGAAGTAAGAGGCGAGCGAACAACGCCCCGAACCAAGTTCGGCCGCATCTTGACCCTCGTTCGCGTCATCAGTGCTCGCACTGACGAGTCACAACCACTACACTGAACACGCGCGGCCTCGAAGTTGCCAAGCACAGTAGTCCCATCGCTGTACAACTTCGGGAGCCTTGCATGTCGTGGCCCAGCCCATCTCCGCCCGCCGACGACCACGGACACATCCGTATCGTCGGATGCGTGCCTGTCGAGTTCGCCGCGCATGGCAGGCGGTTTTCGGTTTGTACGGCGTCGCAGATCCGGCGCTCGGCCTCGAGCGAGCCGCGCCCACTCGCCGGCCCTCGCTGGCAATACACTTCCGACGGTTTCCAAGATCATCATGAGATGGCAGTACTGTTGCGGGACGCAGACGTGTCCCGCCTGCGCAGCCTGCTGGCCGATGAAACCTGGCATGTCCATGGCCTCCGCGACTTCGCGGTCCGCGACGCTGTCGCTCGACTGATCCAGTGCCGAACGCTGGTGCTCCTGGTGTCAGTGGCCGCCGAGACCGTCATCCGCCCTGGGAAAGCCGTCAACGTCCCCATCGGCAGCAGCAGCAGCGACGCAAACCGCCTTTGGTCCACGCCGTCTTCGTTGCGCCCGGCCAAAGCCGCCGAGATCGCTCCCATCGAACGGGCAACGGCACCGGACCCCATCGCCTCGCCGCTGGACCAGGACCGGCAAGCCCTCGTGCTCCTTCTCGCAGCCGTGCACGGCATGCCGTTCTGCGAGGAGTGCGCGCGACGCCAACGCGACGCGGTGATCGAAGCATGAGCACCCTCGTCCCAGGCGACCTGGTGGCCCGACTGTGGCCACACGGTGACGACGCGGCCAACGAACAGGTACACGCCGTCATTGACGGCGCGCGTGACACCCGCATCGTGCCGCTGCTTCGGGCCACCGGCCTGGAATACACCTGCTTGTTTTCCGGGCCGCTGTCACCCGCGCTGCAGGCGGCGGCGCCCTACCTGGTTCACCTGTCACCCGCTGCCGCCTTGACCCGGCAGATGTTCGAGTTCGGGTGGGGGCAAGGCTGGGCGGTTTTCGTGCGGGCCCCGGCCCACGTGACCTTGGCGCAGCTGCGTCGGCACCTGCGCACGCTCCTGCGTGTTCAAGACGAGGCGGGACGCATCCTGATGTTCCGTTTCTATGACCCGCGGGTGCTGCGCACGTACCTCCCCACCTGCACGGAGAGCGAAGCGGCCCAGGTTCTTGGCCCCATCACGGAATTCGCGTTCGAGAACGAGTGCGCGGATGCGCTGCTTCGGTTCCGGCGCGAGGACGCGCGGCGGGCGCAGGTGCCAGCGATCCAGTGACCAGCCATTGAATCCAGGAGATCGAAGATGCCGTCCGACTACCCAACCGAACTCGACACGGTGGCCGAAGCCACCGTTCGGCCGCATGCCTTCGAGCAAGTCTTGCGCGGCATCTTGCTGTTCGATGCGACCGTGGCCGGACACCCTGTGCTGAGGGGGATGCAGCTGCACGAACCCGGAGATGCACCCCCATGGCACGCCTGTACCGCTGTGCATCTGCGCATCGCGACGGCCGAGGGTAAGGTGGGTGAGTGCCAGATCCGTGGGGTTGCCGACCTTCGATTGGGCGTGATCAGCTATGGCATCGACCCGCAGCATCGGCGCCGGGGCCTTGGCGTCGCGGCCGTCGGCGAGTTGCTGGCCGTGGCGCGGCGCATGGGGATAGTGCGCCTGAAGGCCCGCGTCCACCCGTCCAACGACATCTCGATCCGCGTGCTGCGAAGCCATGGTTTCGAGCGCTGGTCCCGGCCCCCGGGCGTCGGCGACAAGCCTGTCGTGTTCGCACGCTGGACGACCTGAAACCATGCTCAAGATTCGCACAGGCCAGATGGAAGCGTTCGAGAACGCCCAGGAGCAGCGGTTCATCGGTGAATTTCTGGCGTACCTGGAAGCGTTCGGGCTGGAGAACCACATTCCCACGAACCATGTGGGCCGCGACGCCGTGCGCGCGGGGATGGCACGCGCCAGCCGGCACGGGCTCTCGACAAAGGATCAACTGACGGCGTTCTTGCTCACCGACATGCTCGTCTGCCAAGGATTCGCCGATTTTCCCTGCGTGGAAGAGATGCTTCAAGACAGCAGCCAACCGCCCAGCCAACGGCTCACGAACGTGTTGACCGGTCTCGACGATGAGGACTGGGAGATCGTCGCGGCGCATCGAAATCAAGAGGTGGTTTGAAGATGGACGACAAGGAAAACATCAAGCCAGCGTCCGGGACGAACACCGGTTCCAACGCCACCCGCTCCCGCAGAGCCCAGTCCATCGCTGCCACGGTGCTTCAGGCGGCGCCCGGACCAACGGGCACGAGAAGTCGGGCCACGTCACACACTTCGAGTTCGACGTCGAGTTCATCGAGCTTGCCTGCAACTGCGACAGTGGCACATTGCTCATGCGTCGAGGCATTTTTCAAGAAGCGAGCCGAGGAACTGCTGGCCAGTCCGTGCGAGTGTGATGCCTCGAAGCAGGTCGTCTGCGACGAGCATGTCATTTTGGAGAGCGTGCGCATACTCGTAGCGGCCCATGTCGAATTGACCAAGACCAAGTCTTACAGGGAAACCAGGTTTCCGACCAATCAACTGAAGGTGTTGAAAATTGTCGATGGGCAAGGCAACGTGAATCCTGACGGCGTCGAAGGCATCTCAACGTACATCACCCTCCTTTGCGAATCCAAACTGATCTCCACCGTTTTCAAGAACGTCGCGCTCAATGTGGGCGGCTCGGGCTCCTCGTCCGGCGGAAGCAGTTTGCAGTACGACCTGAACAACAAGTGCTTCGTTGGCCGACCTGGTTTTGACCCCGAAATAACAGCCAAAATGCCGGTGAAACCTACACAGCACCGCAGGCACATCATCGCCTGGCACCACATCAGGGAATTTGCCAACCTTTGCCACGGATGCCAAACCGCGAATGCAGTCTTGACCAATAAACTGACGAAGCTGAAGGTATCTCCCAAGATCCTTGAGAACTCGCTGAAAGCTGCTGATTCAGCGTCTGACGCATCCAAGAAATGGACCCAGGCCCTGTACCTCATGAACAGTTGCCATGAGAACCTGTGGCCAGGGTCCGGACGCATCAATGTCTCTATCAATGCCCAGTACCATGCAATCATGGGGAGGATTGCAGTGTGGCATGACGACCACGACACAATCGGAACAGATTTGACGGCATGGCAGAAAGATGACCAGAAATTCAATCGGCAGGATCTGGTTCAGCGCGCCAAGCGTCTAGTCGGTGCAAATACGAGCCCCCTGGCCAGTTCATCAACATCTTCCAGCACGGACAATGCCGGGTGGAGTGGGTGGGTGGCAACGTTGGTGCACAACGTGAAGACCGAGGAGGGTTTCCGTGTAAATTTCCTCGCAGACATGAAAGAGTACGCTCACCGTTTGGCCCTGACCAACCTGATGTTCGATTTCCCCCCAGGCCGCGACGTGAACCCGGGCATTGTCGACGCTGTAGAAGTCATCTACCGCATCGTTGTAAAGCGGGAAGAAAACGCGTGCAAGGATGCAGGCAAAATCTTCGACGCACTGTTGGGTCTCACGTGATGGCCTACGGCAAAGGCCCATTCGCCGCGGCGTGCACCCCCCGTCTGGCAAACCGCTTCCGATCATTCCGATCCGCCCAGTGCGCAGGCCTGCACGGATGACAGAAGACCAAGAGGCGAGCGAGCAAAGCGAGCAACGCCCCGAACCGCAAGCGACAGGCAGGCAAGCGAAGCGAAGCCGCACATCAAGCCACCCGCGAGGCCGGCTTCGCCGGCCGACCCGGGGTCGCCCCTCGGGGGCAGGAGGCGCCAGCCGACTGGGGGGCCTTATTCACCCACCCAAAAGCTTCTGCCGCTTCTGAGTCTGGTCGATGTAGCGCTGCAACCCGCGCAGCACATCGCTCGTGAGGTTCACCATTTCGCATCCAAGGCGCACACCGCGGGATTCGGGGTGAATGGAGGTGACATGCTGCAGGCGCAGTGCCGTGGTGATCCGGGTGTCGATGTCGAGGTCGATCTGCACGTTGTTCATCGTGACGCCCGGCTGCAGCGGCGGCACGTCGTCAGGCAGGAACAGCGCGCAGCCGCCGATGCTCACATCGAGCACGCGCAGTGACAGCGACATGTCGGGAATCATCGGGTGGCGAACGCGCGCCGTGGGCGTGGCACGCAGCAGCGGGCGCACTCGAAAGCCGCTGCGGCGCTGAAAGCGGAACATGTCGCGCGGGAATGCGCAGTTGAGCGCGCTGGCGCGCTCGGCACGGACGAGCACGAGGCCTTGGGCGTCGAACTGGAGCTTGATGCTGTCGAGGTAGGCCACCGCGACAGCATCCTCCGATTCCACGAGGGACTGCAGCTGGTTGTCGTCGGCATCGGCCGAGAAGCTCAGGGTGCCTCGGGTGGTGTCCAGGCTGCGCAGCGTGCTGGTGTAGCTGCCGCCGGTGCTGCCGTTGAGATGGACCGGCACCTGCCCGTCGGACAGCCGCTGGAGCAGCGCCTGCACCTCGGCGGGCTCGGTGAGCCGGAAGTCATCGAGCGCCGCGAGTGGCGCGGCCGGCGGGTCGATCGGTCGATCCACGAATACCTCTGTTGGTGTGCGTGAGTCCAGGCCGGTTCAGTGGACCGACTTGGGCCGGCCGGCCAGCAGGCCGTCCAGGTCTTCGAGCCAGGGTTCGGCCAGTTGCCGGATCTCGGCATCGTTGATGAGGATGCGCTGCATGATGCGCGACTTCAGTTGGGCTTCTTCGGCGCCCAGGGTTTGCGCCGAAGCGGCGTGCTTGAGCTGCGAGATCAGCACGGCGCAGGCGCCTTCGAGTTTCACGACTTGATCCCAGTCGCCGCTGCGGGCGGCCGACAACATGTCGGCGCTGGCGCGTTCGATGGCTTCGTAGTAGTTCAACAGGGCGGAGTTCATGCGGGCTCCCAAGGAATGAAGGCGGACGGTGCGTGGCTTTCCGGCGGCGTCATTCGCTCGCCTGGTCAACCTGCGGTCCGATCGACAGCCAGGCGCTTTGCAAGGGTTCGATCAGTGAGCGGCACTCCTCGAGCAATTTCGGATCGTTTTTGAGATTGGCCTGGGTCAGGCGAAGCGTCACGTAGTCGTACAGGTCGCGCAGATCGGCGGCCAGTTGCCCTCCGCCCTGCACGTCCAGCCCGGCCTTGAGGCCTTCTTCGATGATGCGGACGGCCCGGCCGATCGCCTTGCCCTTCGCTTCCACAAGTCCCTGTGCCAACGCACCGCGGGCTTGCGCCAGCGCATCCATGTACCCTTCGAACAGCATCGCGACGAGCTGATGCGGCGAGCCGGTGACGACCCCGGTCTCCACGCCCACCATGCGGTAGGCGTTGACGGGAGTACGGGAACGGCCGAACGGGGTGGTCATGGAGGCGTACATGAGGCGTTGGTGAGTCGTGCGTCTTGTTAAGGTTATCGACGCCCGGCCTGTGAACTTGAATTGGCAGTGAACCGGCTTTCACGCCCAGTTTCCCGCGTTGTCGCCATTCGCCTGACCGATCAAGCGAATTCGGCGCCGAAGCGCCGAATTGACACCGCTCGCGGCCCGCATGATGGGCCTCAGCTGCGCGACAGCAGGTTCATTTGAGTGCTGACGTAGCTGCCGAGCGCGTTGGCCTTGGACATGGCCGTGTCGAGCGCCTGATACTGTGCCCTCAGCCGCTTCTCTGTCTGGGCCAGGCGGTCATCGATGGCGTCCACACGCTTGGCGTTGCGCGTGATGGTCGACTGGATGCCGGCGGTGCGGGTCTCGAGCGGGCCTTCCACGTCGAGCATCCGGTCGGTCAGTTGCTTGAAGCGGTAGACGATGCCCGAGGACGTGTCGGTCGATGTGTCGGAGGCCGACATCAGCTTGCGCAACTCCGCGGGCTTGGCGAGCGCGGCGTCGAGCTTCTTCGAATCCAACTTGATGCTGCCGTCCTTTTGCACCTCCAGGCCGACCTGGCTCAACGAACCAAAGGCCGAACTCGCGGAACTGGTGCCTCTCAGCACCTCCCGCAACTTCGCCTGCAGACCGATGACGGTGCGGTCACCCTGCAACTTGCCGGCCGACTTGCTGTCGGCGTCGTACTTGGTCTGGTCAGAGATGAATTTGGAGAGGTCGTTGTAGGCCGTCACGAACTCGGTCACCTTGGTCTTCATCGCATCCGTGTCTGACGACACGGTGAGATCGACCGGGCTTGCAGACACCTTCAACAGCTTGATGGTGAGACCGTCGGCCACGTCAGCCAGCGTGTTGGAGGCTGACTCGATGTCCACCCCGTTGAGCTTGGCTTTCGCGTTCCTGGCCGCCTGGTTGAGCGTCATGTTGCTGGCCCCGCTTTCGGGGTCGTAGGCCAGGGCAGACAGGCCCAGGCCGCCATCGTCGCCGGGCACGGTTTCCACCGCGGAGATGCGAAAGCCGTTCTCCACGCCGGAGTCGGAGGAACGGATCGACAGGCGCGCGCCGGTCGCGTCATAGATGACGGTGGCCGTGACCCCGGCGCCAGCGGCATTGATCTTGTCCCGCACCGCTGCGAGGCTGCTTTCGCCCGGGCCGATGTCGACCGTAACCGAGGTCGTGCCTGCCTTCAGGCCAAACGTGGCGGGGTCACCGGTCCAGCTGCCGAGCTCGATCGTCAGCTGCCCCTGCCCCAGAGAGTGCTCCTTCGACGGGAACACCACCGTGCTGGCCGTCTGCGCGGCAGCCAGCTGCTCCACCGTGAGGCTGTAGGTGCCCGTGCTGGCATTCGTGCCAGTGGTCACCGAGGCGACCGTGGTGTCACTCGATGTGGCGAGCGTCTGCGACCACAGCGTCGTCGAAGTCAGTGCCCGCGACTTGTCCTGAAACGCTGACACATAACTCTGCAGCTGCCCATACGTGGACAACTGAGACTTCAGCGTCGTCGCCTGCGTCTCCAGCAATTCGGCAGGCTTGCGCTCCACCTTCATCAGTGAAGTAACGATTGATTCCACATCCAGGCCACTGCCCAGACCAGTCGAGGAGATGGCCATGGCGAACTCCGATTCACTCCATCACAAGTGCCAATACATCCGGGGACGGTTTCCCAGATGATCCGTTTTCGACGTCCTCAAAAAAAACTTGAGCCTCCGCCCCAAAAAAAATCGTCATGCCGGCGAAAGCCGGTACCCACCGGCCGCAGTGGGCCCCGGCTTTCGCCGGTATGACAAAGGAAAAGGCGAGCGAGCAAAGCGAGCAACGCCCCGAACCGCGTGCGACAGGCAGGCAAGCGAAGCGAAGCCGCAAACCAAGCCACCCGCGAGGTCGGCTTCGCCGACCGACCCGGGGTCGCCCCTCGGGGGCAGGAGGCGCAAGCCGACTGGGGGGCCTTTTTCATCCACCTCGAAGGAGGGAAAGCACCTGCTGCGGCAACTGATTCGCCTGCGCCACCATCGCATTGCCCGCCTGCTGCAGGATCTGCGCACGCGAAAGCGCGGCAGTTTCCGCGGCGAAGTCCGCATCCATGATCCGGCTTCGGGCGGCCGACTGGTTTTCCACCGCCTGCTGCAGGTTCGAGATCACCGCATCGAAGCGCGACTGCGTCGCGCCGAAGGTGGCGCGGGTGTTGTTGATCGTGTCGAGCGCATCGTCGATGCTGCCGATCACCGTGGCGATCGCCGCCGCGTCGGCCGTGTTGTCGATCACCGTCGTGCCGGCGGTCACGGCCGTGATCGTCGCGTCCTGCGTCATGTCGTTGGTGGTCACGGTGATCGTGTCATCGGCCGTGGTGTTCGCGCCGATCTGGAACGTCAGCGTCGTGGCGTCCGCACCGAGGATCGTCTGGCCGTTGAACGTGGTGCCGCCGAGCACCCGCGAAATTTCATTCTGCAACTCCACGAATTCCTTGTTCAGCGAATCCTTGTCGTCGTTGCTGTTCGTGGAGTTGCGCGCCTGCACCGCGAGTTCACGCATGCGCTGCAGCGAATCACCCACCTTGGCCAGCGCGCCTTCGGCCGTCTGCGCAAGCGAGATGCCGTCGTTGGCGTTTCGCACCGCCACGTTCATGCCGCGCACCTGGGCGTTCATGCGTTCGGCGATCGCAAGGCCGGCAGCATCGTCCTTGGCGGAGTTCACCCGAAGGCCGGACGACAGGCGCTGCATCGCCGTCGAGAGCGATGTCTGCGAGGCGTTGAGATTTCGCTGCGCGTTCAACGACTGAATGTTCGTGTTGATCGTCTGTGGCATGAAAGCACTCCTTCAAGAATCGGATGACTCCCGGCCCGATGTCCGGCATTGCGTTCCGCCGCATCCAAAGGGGTGGCGGCGCACAAGGCCGGCAATCCGCAGCGCTGACCCATGAGTCAATTCTCGAAGCGAGCTGCCAATGCAAAGGGCGGAAATGCAGGGCAAGCTCCCTTCATTTCCGCCCTGTGCTCATGCGACACCCGGCCTCTCAAGAGGCCGGGCCACGGAGACCGGTCAACGCAGCAGAGACAGCACTTGCTGCGGTGCCTGGTTCGCTTGCGCGACCATCGCGTTGCCGGCTTGCTGCAGGATCTGAGCGCGCGACAGGTTGGCGGTCTCAGATGCGAAGTCGGCGTCCATGATCCGGCTGCGGGCGGCCGACTGGTTTTCCACGGCCTGCTGCAGGTTCGAGATCACCGCATCGAAGCGCGATTGCGAGGCGCCGAATTCGGCACGGGTGTTGTTGACCGTGTCGATCGCCGTGTCGATGTCATCAATCACGGTGCCGATTGCCGTGTCATCGGCCGTGTTGTCGATGACGGCCGTTCCGGCAGTCACCGCCGTGATCGTCGCATCGGCGGTCATGTCGGTGGTGGTCACCGTGATCGTGTCGTCGGCCGTCGTGTTGGCGCCGACCTGGAAGACCAGGGCGCCCGCATCCGCGCCGAGGATCTTCTTGCCGTTGAAGGCCGTGCCGCCGAGTACGCGGGTGATTTCGCCTTGCAGTTGATTGAATTCCTTGTGCAGCGAGTCCTTGTCGGCGTCGCTGTTTGTCGAGTTGCGCGCCTGCACCGCCAGCTCGCGCATCCGTTGCAGTGAGTCACTCACCTTCGACAGCGCACCTTCTGCCGTCTGCGCCAGCGAGATGCCGTCGTTCGAGTTGCGCACCGCGACGTTCATGCCACGCACCTGGGCGTTCATCCGTTCGGCAATGGCAAGACCTGCGGCATCGTCCTTCGCGGAGTTGATCCGCAGGCCCGACGACAGCCGCTGCATCGATTGGGCCAGAGAACCCTGCGATGCGACCATGTTGCGCTGCGCGTTCAAAGACGCGATGTTGGTGTTGATGACTTGTCCCATTTCAATATCTCCGATGGTTTCCGATCACTCCCGGCAACGGCGCCGGACGCATCAGCCGCCGCCCTCTGCGGTACCGGCTGCTGAACTGTCCGACGCTAGTCAACCGCTGAATCAAGGAACCGAAATCCCCTTCATCGGCCGGCTAACCGGACCACGTACCCGTTGGATGAATCGTTGCGAGTGCGTTGATCCCGTTATCGGGGCACCCCTCGGGGAACTTGAGGGGCGACGGACTTCAACCACCCGCTGTCAAGGGGGTGGTTGAGCAAAGGCGTGACAAAGTCATCACGAGCCATCGGATTGTTTCGAATCGCCCTCAAGTCCCGCCGTTCCCGTGATGCGCCCGTCAACAGAAACGCCCGCCATGGGCGGGCGTTTGGACGGGCCGGCAGGCTACCCGGTGTCCGGGGGCTTGAAGTTCCGCGGCACCTCCGGTTGGCTTACCGGAAGGATGCCGAGGTCATCGAAGCAAGGACAGCACTTGCTGCGGCAACTGGTTGGCCTGGGCGACCATCGCGTTGCCGGCTTGCTGCAGGATCTGAGCGCGCGACAGGTTCGCGGTTTCAGCAGCGAAGTCGGCGTCCATGATCCGGCTGCGGGCGGCCGACTGGTTTTCCACCGCCTGCTGCAGGTTCGAGATCACCGCGTCGAAGCGCGATTGCGAGGCACCGAACTCGGCACGCTTGTCGTTGACCGTGTCGATCGCCGTGTCGATGTCGTCGATCACGGTGCCGATGGCCGTGTCATCGGCCGTGTTGTCGATCACGGCCGTGCCGGCGGTCACGGCCGTGAGCGTCGCATCGGCCGTCATGTCGGTCGTGGTCATCGTGATGGTGTCGTCCGTCGTCGTGTTGGCCCCCACCTGGAAGGTCAGGGCGCCCGCATCCGCACCGAGGATCTTCTTGCCGTTGAAAGAGGTGCCGCCGAGCACGCGGGTGATTTCGCCTTGCAACTGATTGAATTCCTTGTGCAGCGAGTCCTTGTCCGCGTCACTGTTCGTCGAGTTGCGGGCCTGCACTGCCAGTTCGCGCATCCGCTGCAGCGAATCACCCACCTTGGCCAGCGCACCTTCCGCCGTCTGTGCCAGCGAGATGCCGTCGTTTGAGTTGCGCACCGCCACGTTCATGCCACGCACCTGGGCGTTCATCCGTTCGGCAATGGCAAGACCTGCGGCGTCGTCCTTTGCGGAGTTGATCCGCAGGCCCGACGACAGCCGCTGCATCGACTGGGCCAGAGACGACTGTGATGCAACCATGTTTCGTTGGGCGTTCAACGAAGAGATGTTGGTGCTGATGACCTGTGCCATTTTGAAACTCCTTCACGGTTCGTGGATCTCCGGCAGCGTCCCTGCCTGCCGTCGTTCGCCCATGCTCATGTGTGCGAGGGCCGTGCCCTGAATTTCGTCAAGTGATCGCTTGACTTGAGGGATTTTTTTTGATCTTTTCAATCGATCAAAAGAGCCTGCGATGGCGTAGGCCGAGTCGCTGCCCTGAACTGAGCGACGTTCCGACGCCTTCTCCGCGCTTGTCCTGGGGACGTGCGGCCTAGACTGATTGCGCGGAAATCCTTGTGCATGGGCTGACCTCTCGCAGCCGCCCTTGCAGGGCTCGTCCTCCACCCCGACAAGGGGAAACCCGACATCGGACGACCCCATCGCACGCCAGGCGTGAAACCCATCACGCCGAACAGGGCCGAAGGCCCTTCGCCAGGCCGGCCAGGCTGACGGCATGTAGGCGTTTCGCTGACACGACCTACGGAAGAAGCTGGACTCAAGCCACAGAGCTGACCTGATGCCCCCGTCCTTCTTGGGGTCCCACAATTCGCTTCACGTTGAGACACAAAGCCAACGAAACAACCGCCGAAGGAATCCAGCATGAACGCCGACCAGATCCTCACCGAAATCCGCGAAGCCAATCTGTCTTATTTGATGCTGGCCCAGAGCCTGATCCGCACGGACCGCGAACAAGCCCTGTACCGCCTCGGCATCAGCGAAGAGAGTGCCTCCATGATTGCGCTGCTCAGCCCCGCGCAGATGATGAAGATCGCCTCCGGCAACACGCTGCTGTGCCGCTTCCGCATGGATGACGAGCTGGTCTGGGGTCTGCTGACCAACCACGGCAAGTCGGCCTCGAACGACACCACGAACCGCCTGCATGCCAGCATCCTGATGGCGGGCCGCCACCAGGAAGCCGCCTGAGCCAGCGCCAAGCCCTCCCCCTCGAACCGACCCAGGAGCAGAACAAAAATGACGCGGACCAAGAGCATCCTCACCGAAGCCAAGCAAATCGAGCGCGCCGTGACGCTGATCAACCTCGGCGCCCGTTTGCAAGTGCTGGAATCGGAGACGGACCTCAGCTACGAGCGCCTCCTGCGCCTGTACAAGGAAGTCTCGGGCAAGTCGCCCAGCAAGGGCCAACTGCCCTTCTCGACCGACTGGTTCATGACCTGGCAGCCGAACATCCACGCCTCACTGTTCCTGAATATCCACGAGTACCTGAACAAGGTCGCCGAGATGGACGAGATCGACACCGTCATCAAGGCCTACCAGCTCTACCAGGAGCAAACCCAGGCCCAGGGCCTGGAAGCCCTGCTGTCGGTGACGCGCGCCTGGCGCCTCGTCAAGTTCGTCGACAACGGCATGCTCACCCTGACCGAATGCTCCAAATGCGGTGGCCGCTTCGTCACCCATCCGCATGAGATTTCCAGGCATTACACCTGCGGCCTGTGCAACCCGCCGGCCCGCGCCGGCAAGGGCAAGGCCTCCGGCGGCATCCAGATGCATTGAAGTTTTCCGCCCGTCTGCCGATATCAAGGCGGACTGGCACACGTTTCTTGCTTGTCTCCTCCTGGCACCTTCAAAAAGTGCATTACGGGCCCTTCTGGGCCCATTTTTTTTGGCCCCCCAGTCGCTTCGCTCCTGCCCCCGAGGGGCGCCACGGGTCGCCCGGCGGAGCCGGGCTCGCGTGTGGCTTGATGGGCGGCTTCGCTTTGCTCGCCTGCCTGTCGCTCGCGCTTCGGGGCGTTGCTCGCTTTGCTCGCTTGCCCCCTCTCCTCTCTCGCGCTTCGGGGCGTTGCTCGCTTTGCTCGCTTGCCCCCTCTCCTCTCTCGTCACACCGGCGAACGCCGTGCCCACCGGTGCAGTGGGTCCTGGCTTTCGCCAGGACGACGAGGTGCGGGCCTTGTCGTGCGGCTTCGCTTTGCTTGCCTGCCTGTCGCTCGCGCTTCGGGGCGTTGCTCGCTTTGCTCGCTCGCCCCCTCTCCTCTCTTGTCACACCGGCGAACGCCGGTGCCTACCGGTGCAGTGGGTCCTGGCTTTGGCCAGGACGACGAGGTGTGGGCCTTGTTTTGGCGGGAGTTCTGACCGCTGTTGGGCGGATCGGGTCGGGCGGATGGCGCACACACTCAAGACACTTGGTGTGTCGCCGATAAAAGCGGCTCAGGGACACGGAATTCCACCATCATGTTTGTTCTCATCGGTTACGCAGTCGCCCTGGGGTGCATCTTCGGTGCGTACATCATTCACGGCGGCAATATCACCGTGATCATCCATGCGCTGCCTACCGAACTGATGGCCATCCTCGGGGGCGCGCTCGGCGCGTTCGTCGTGAACAACCAGCCGAAGGTGCTCAAGGGCACCTTGACCGCCTTGCCCACGCTGCTCAAGGGTTCGAAGTATTCGAAGGCGCGCTACATGGAGCTGCTCGCGCTTCTGTACGACATCTTGCAGAAGGCGCGCAAGGAGGGCTTGATGTCCATCGAGAAAGACGTCGATGCCCCGCATGAAAGCGCCGTCTTCAAGAAGTACGCCACCGTCGGCAACGATCACCACGTGGTCGAGTTCGTCACCGATTACCTGCGCATGATGGTCTCGGGCAACCTGAACGCGCACGAGATCGAAAGCCTGATGGACAGCGAGATCGACACCCACCACCATGAGGCGCATGCGGTGGTCGCAGCCATCGCCCGGCTGGCCGGCGCCTTGCCGGCCTTCGGCATCGTGGCCGCAGTGCTCGGTGTGGTCAACACGATGGGTTCAGTGGGGCAGCCACCGGCCATCCTCGGGGCCATGATCGGCTCGGCGCTCGTCGGCACGTTCCTCGGGATCTTGATGGCCTACGGCATCGTCGAGCCGCTCGGGGGCCTGCTGGAGCAGAAGAACGATGAATCCCACAAGGAGCTGCAGTGCATCAAGACCACGCTGCTCGCCAGCATGCAAGGGTATGCGCCGCAGGTGGCGGTGGAGTTCGGCCGGAAGGTGCTCTACTCCACCGAGCGCCCCACCTTCTCCGAACTCGAAGGCCATGTGAAGGGCAAGAAGTGATGCCCTGCCCTCGCCCAACCCCGGAGGCAGCCCATGGCCGGTGATTCCAAGAAGCTCCAGCCCATCATCATCAAGCGGGTGAAAAAGGGGGGCCATGGCGCCCATGGCGGTGCATGGAAGATCGCTTACGCCGACTTCGTGACCGCGATGATGGCCTTCTTCCTGCTGATGTGGCTGCTGGGCTCCACGACCGAGGGCGACAAGAAAGGCATTGCCGATTACTTCCAGTCTCCGCTAAAGGTCGCGCTGCTGAGCGGCGGCAGCGGCTCGGGGGATTCCTCCCACGTCATCAAGGGCGGAGGCACCGATTTGAGCCGCTCCGGCGGCCAGGTCAAGCGCGGCGATGTCGACAAGAGCCGCAGCACCATCAACCTCGCCGCCATGAAGGCCGAACAGGCCCAGGCCGAGGCCGCCAAGCTCGAGGCTGTGCGCGAACAGGTCAAGCGGGTCATCGACAATCATCCGAAGCTGTCGAACATGAAATCGCAGATCCTTCTGGACATGACGAAAGACGGGCTGCGCATCCAGATCGTCGACGACCAGAACCGGCCCATGTTCGACAGCGGCAGCGCGGTGGTGAAGCCCTACATGCGCGAGCTGCTGCGCGAAATCGGCGGCGTGCTCAACGACGTGCCCAACCGGCTCACCCTGGAAGGCCATACCGACGCCACGCCGTTCGGCAACGGAGCCCATGGCTACAGCAACTGGGAGCTCTCGGCCGACCGTGCGAACGCCTCCCGCCGGGAACTGCTCGCCGGCGGCCTGCCTGACGAACGCGTGCTGCGGGTGCAGGGTTTGGCGTCGAGCACCCCGTTCGACAAGGACGATCCGCAAAGCCCGTCGAACCGCCGCATCAGCATCATCGTGATGAACCGTGAAGCCGAAGACCGATTCTTCCATTCCGAACGCGCGGCAAACGAGGAAAGTGTCACACCTCAGACCAAAACCAATGCCCCGAGCGACAACCCGCGGGCAGAACCCTCAATATCTGCCCCGAGCACCCGATAACCCCTGCGGACACCAGTGAGGCCCAGCCATGAGCACGGACATGAAATTTCTGATCGTCGATGACTTCTCGACCATGCGGCGCATCGTGCGCGGCCTGCTCAAGGAGATCGGCTACAACAACGCGGAAGAAGCCGAAGACGGCGCAGTCGCGTTGAACATGTTGAAGAGCGCGAAGTTCGACTTCGTCGTCTCCGACATCAACATGCCCAACATGAACGGCTTCGAGCTGCTTGCCGCTGTCAAGGCCGACGCCAGCCTGAAGCACCTGCCCGTGCTGATGGTGACGGCCGAGGCCCGCAAGGAGGACATCGTTCGCGCCGCCCAGGATGGCGCGGCGGGCTACATCGTCAAGCCCTTCACCAAAGCCACGCTGGAAGAGAAGGTCCAGAAAATCATGCAAAAACTCGCCACGGCAGCCTGAGGACATCCATCATGAAAATGGAAACGATGGCGAACCTGTCGCCCGCTGGTGCCTCGCCCGAGGTCTTCCAGCAACTCGGTGTCATCACGCGCCAGTTGCACGACGCCCTCACCCAACTGGGCGTCATGCCCAAGCTCGCCAACTGCGCCGAGGGCCTGCCCGATGCGCGCAGCCGGCTGAACTACATCGCCGAGAAGACCGGCGCGGCCGCCAACAAGGTATTGAACTCGGTCGACCAGGCCAAGGCCGAACACGCCACGATCTCCGCGGACACCCGCCGCATGGCCGAGGCCATCGTGGCCGACCCGGTCAAGGCCGTGGCCACCGGCTCGGTGATGAATTTCGTCGGCGACGTCGAGGCGGCCACCGCACGCATCGACCAACACCTCACCGACATCATGATGGCCCAGGACTTCCACGACCTCACCGGCCAGGTGGTCGCCAAGGTGGTGGCGCTCGCGGCCGACCTGGAAGACAGCCTGGTCAAGCTGCTCGTGCAGGCCGCGCCCCCGGAGGCCCAGAAGGTGGTCGAACATGCCAACGTCCTCAACGGCCCGGTGGTGAATCCCGAAGGGCGCACCGACGTGGTCTCGAACCAGGGCGAGGTGGACGATCTGCTGGCCAGCCTGGGGTTCTGACAGGCCCCCCAGTCGGCTGGCGCCTCCTGCCCCCGAGGGGCGACCCCGGGTCGGCCGGCAGAGCCGGCCTCGCGGGTGGCTTGATGTGCGGCTTCGCTTCGCTTGCCTGCCTGTCGCACGCGGTTCGGGGCATGGCTCGCTTTGCTCGCTCGCCTATCCTCTGTCACACCGGCGAAAGCCGGTGCCCACTGGGGCAATGGGACACAGCTTTCGCGTGCTTCGGGGCATGGCTCGCTCTGCTCGCTCGCCTATCCTCTGTCACACCGGCGAAAGCCGGTGCCCACTGGGACAATGGGACACAGCTTTCGCGTGCTTCAGGGCATAGCTCGCTCTGCTCGCTCGCCTATCCTCTGTCACACCGGCGAAAGCCGGTGCCCACCGGGGCAATGGGACACAGCTTTCGCGTGCTTCAGGGCATGGCTCGCTTTGCTCGCTCGCCTATCCTCTGTCACACCGGCGAAAGCCGGTGCCCACTGGGGCAATGGGACACTGCTTTCGCGCGCTTCGGGGCATGGCTCGCTTTGCTCGCTCGCCTGTCCTCTGTCACACCGGCGAAAGCCGGTGCCCACTGGGGCAATGGGACACAGCTTTCGCGCGCTCCGGGTCACCGGGTCGGCCGGGAGAGTGGACCTCGCGAATGGCTTGATCTGCGGCTTCGCCGCGCTTGCAGTCCGTCGTATGCGGGCGGGCGTTGCTCGCTTCACTCGCTTGCCTGCTCTCGCTATCAAGCGGGCTCGGCCCAGTCTTCGACCCGCAGGCCGGCCACCCGTCGAAACTCTCGGGTGTTGTGGGTGACCAGGGTGGCCTCCTCGGCCAGTGCATGGCAGGCAATCCACAGGTCGTTGGCGCCGATGGGTGTGCCGGCGTCCTTCAGGCGTATGAACTGCTCGGCGTAATGGCGACAGATCGCAGGGCCCGCCGGGTAGATCACCGTGACCTGTCGGGCCAGGACGTCCAGCCTGCGCAAGACCTCGGTCTTGCGGACGCTGCGCTCGGCGCCCTTGAGCAGTTCGGCCCAGGTGATGAAGGACATGCGCAGGCCGTCGTCCTCGGGCAATGCATCGACGCGCTCGGCGACGGCAGGAGGCTGGTTCTTGATCAGGTAGATCAGGATGTTGGTGTCGAGCAGGTAGATCACAGCACCTCGCGCTCCTGCATGGGCAAGGGCGCTTCCCGCTCGGCTTCCAGCGCGGCAACGAAGGCGTCGTCAACTTCACCCAAGGCGCGCAGGGCCTGCAACAGTGCCGCGCCCCGTTCCGCACGGACGGCATGGATGATCAAGTCGCCCTGTTCGTTGCGGGAGATGCGCACGCGGTCGGTATCCAACCGGAACTCGGCAGGAATGCGCACGGCCTGGCTGTTGCCGTTGTTGAAGACTCGTGTGGTCAGTGTGTCCACGGCGCGCCCCTTGTGTGTACATCGATGTGTGTATTTTGACTGGTGGCAGGCCTTTCGGCAAGACCTGGCCGATGCCATTCCGCAGCAACGGCCTTGACGTCCTCTGCCGGCGTCGCAGCGTTCGGTCATGCGGGACAACTGGATGCTCTGTACAGGGGCGAGCCTTGCTCACTCGCCCCCCCCGGGGTCACCAGACTTCAGCCTCCGATCATGTGGATGATCTTGCCGATGGCCGCCTCGTGCCCGGTGTACAAGGACGCCGGATCAGACGGATAGAACACCTGCAGGCCGACCTTGGGAGGAATCCCGCGGCCTTCGTACAGAATGCCTCGGGCATCGAAATAGCTTTCGTTGGACAGGCCGACCCCGAAGTTTCCGGGCAATGCTTTGACAAGCCTGTCGGACATGGAGCCACTGGTCCGCTGCCCGATGTGGATCACATGGGGCAGTTCTCGCATCATCAGGGTCAGCGAATCTCCCGCGCTGACGGTGCGATCCGTTGTGAGCACATAGACCGGCTTGAGGTACTGACGTTCCCCCTTGGGCTCGACGTACCACGCCTCGCCCTTGTTTCCTTGCGGCCGATGCTGCTGCACGGTAAAGGCCAGCCGGCGGCGGTCGGCAAAGCGCCCGGCCACCTCCGCGCTGAATTCGTCATATCCGCCGTCATTGACTGCAATGTCGAGAATGATGGCTTTGGTGTCTGCCAGCGCAGCAATGACCTTGTCCATCTCCGCGCGAATGGCTTTCAAATCAGCCGCCGGACTGTCTTCTTCAACAAAGCCAGCGAGACGGGACAGTTGGACGTAGCCAATGTTTCCAGGCAACGTTCCCCAGACCATGGAGTCGTTCAAGGCATGTGTCCCGCCTTGTGGGATCAGGTGAGGCCGCATGGAGGCGCGCATCCGCTCCTTCCATTGCGCGTCGAAGTCGTCCAGGGACAAGATCTCGGACTGCTGAGCGAATGCCTGACGCAGCATTTGCATGGTGGGGGTGTTGCCGGTCCCGAGGAATGTGCCCAACGCGTCGATCGACTCATCGCCTTTGTATCGGTATAGCGTCACGTGGTAATCATTGAAGTCGTGGAGGGCCTCTGTCAGAACGGCCTGCAAGGCGTCGTCGTTGGCCGCTGCCGCCGCCTTCTGCTGCAATGATGCGAACCTGGCCGCCCAGTCGATGTGCCGTTCCTTGAAGAACCCATAGTCAAGGTCAAATATTTCCCACATCGTCTTGAAGACGGTGGCGGGATCGGTGGGCGGCTCCTGGCGGCAGTGATGGGGCACTTCCGGAATCCGCTCCAAGGTCATGGCGGATGGATTCCCGTCCAGGTGAATGTCCACCGTCACGCGATCGGATTCTTCGACACGGCGATAGTTGTAGTCGCGAACAATTTCGATAGGAAGCGCCTCGCGCCGATCGACATAGCAAATCGACCGGGCCTCCTCGAACTGCGTGAGTCCACGCTCGCCAATTTCGAGGAATCGGCCTTCGCCCAGCACCCGCCACGCGCCTCTCACTTTGGCATCGAACACACCATCCTGGACGAACTGACCGGTCGATTCAGTGCGGGTTGACGCGGGTTTCGGGTCGTCGCCTCCTCCACAGGCGCCGATGATCATGGACGTGCCGACCATGATGGCCGCCAACCCACGGCGTGCGCCGGGTGCATGAACGATGCGTGTCCTTATGGCAAGCGACCGGTGCGGAGTTGTGGATTTGGAAAGGAATCGGGAAAGCTTCATCGTGGTGTCTTGGTTGACGGTGAGTAAGTCAACGTCATTCTTCAAAATCCCCACGTTTTACGGATGTGCGGGAAGACAGGGGTGCCACCCCTGACTTCCAGCACACAGGCTTCAGCCCCCGATCATCTCGATGATCTTGCCGATGGCCGCCTCATGTCCGGTGTACAAGGACGCAGGATTGGAGGGATAGAAGACCTCCAGCGCGACCTTGGGCGGAATGCCGCGTCCTTCGTACAGCACGCCCTTCGCATCGAAGTAGCTTTCGTTGGACAGGGTGACCACGAACTTCCCTCCCGGCAGGGCCTTGTCGAGCTTGTTGGACATGGCGCCGCTGGTGGGCTGCCCGATATGGGTGACATGGGGCAGTTCGCGCATCATCAAGGTGAATGTGTCGCCCGCGCTGACGGTGAAGTCGGTGGTCAGCAGGTACACAGGCTTGAGGTACTGGCGCGCGCCCTTGGGCTCGACGAACCATTCCTGGTTCTTTCTGCCCTGGGGCCGGTGCTGCTGCACCGTGAAGGCAAGCCGGCGCTTGTCGGCAAAGCGGCCGGCCACCTCCGCTCCGACGACATCGTATCCGCCGGTGTTGACCGCGATGTCGAAGACGATCGCCTTGGTGTCGGCCAGTGCAGCGATCACACGGTCCATCTGGGCCCGCACGGCCTCCAGGTCCGCCGCAGTGTTCTGTTCATCGGCATAGCCTTCCATGCGGGACAGCCGGATGTAGCCGATGTTTCCAGGCAGCATTCCCCAGGTCATGGCGCCGTTCAATGCTTGCGTCTCCGTGCCCGGAACAAGTCGTCGGCTCATCGACACCGTCATGCGCTCCCACCATTGCATCTGGAACTGCCCCAGGGAAGGCACATCGGACTGCGCGGCGTATGCACGGCGCAGCAACTGCACGGTGGGCGAGTTGCTGGCATCCGTGTAGAACACCGCTTCATCACCCTGGTACCGCAACAAGGACACGTGATCGTCATTGAAGTCCTGGATGGCTTCGACGAGCACCGCCTGCAAGGCATCGTCGTCGCGCGCCGCTGCCGCCTTCGGTTGAAGCGACGCCCATTTCGCGGGCCAGTCGATATGCCTCTCTTTGAAGAAGCCATAGTCGAGATTGAAGATCTCCCACATGGTCTTGAAGACGGTGGCGGGGTCTGTGGGCGGCGCCTTCTTGCAGCGCTCCGGCACCTTGTCGAGCCGTTCCAGCGTGTACGCAGATGGCGAGCCAGCCGTGGCGTAAAGATCCGCGGTCACCCTGCCCGGCGCGGCCACATATCGGTAGGTAAAGCCTTTCAGAATCTCACCAGGAAGGCCGCGCGGATCGGAGTAGCAGATCGAATTCGTCTCTTGGAAAACTCGAATCTCCTTGTCACCGACTTCGATGACCCTGCCTTCGCCCAGCATCCGCCAGGCACCTTTCATCGTGGTATCGAAGGCCCCCTCATGCACCACCGGGCCGGTCGATTCGGTCGTGGGAGATTCGACAGCCGCATCGTCCCCACCGCAAGCACCGAGGGCCAGGGAGACACTGGCCAGGACTGCCGCCAGGCTGCGACGCCGGCCTCGGCTGCATGCAACGCCCCTCGGCATCTCTTGCGGCAGGACAAGTGGTTTTGAATCGAGAGAAAAAGCGGGTGTTTTCATCATGAGGATCGATCGATTGACAGAAGGTCAACCCTCATTCTGAAAAGGCGTTCGACATCACGCATGTGCCGTAAGACTGAGGTCTCACCCATGACTTCCAGCACTCCCGCCGCGCCGCCGGGCACCTCCCCTTCACTCGCCCATTCGATCTTCAGGATCATCCAGGAATCCACGACCAATGCGATTCATCATTCCGCCTGGGGGGAGGCGTGACGGGACTACCACACGCCACCAGAATCAGCATTGAAGTCAATGGAAGAGGCATGCTCGAACCAGATGCATCGGGAAGCGGGGCGGGCTTGAGCGGCTTGAGCAAACGCATCGTGAACAACTGCTGGCCGATGCCGCCAGGACAGCATGGAGAATGCCAGGCGGTCCCGGGTTGCTTGAGGCCACCCCTGTTGGCCCGTCAGCCGCATCTCGATCTGGCGGTGCCGCGTGGTCCGCAGCGAACGGCGCGCAGCCGTGGCAAGGATCGAAGGCGTCCCATGATCCACGTGGCGCTGGTCGACGGTCAAAACCTCGTCCGAAGCGGCGTACGGGGCCTGCTGGAACGCGCAGACGACATCCGGGTGGTGGGCGAGGCTGCCGATGGTGAGCAGGCCCTGGCAGTGATCGCGGCCGCCCGTCCGGACGTGGTGCTGCTGGACATCCGCCTGCCCAGGATGTCCGGCATCGACGTGTTGAAAGCGCTGACGACGTCCGGCACGATGAGACCCACCATCCTTCTGACCACCCTGGATGACGACGAGGCCATGTTGGCCGGGATTCGTTCTGGCGCAAAGGGTTTTCTGCTCAAGGACATCTCGCTGGAGACGCTCCTCGTGGCCATCCGCGCGGTGGCCGCCGGCCAGACGCTGTTCCGCCCGGCCATCACCCAGCGCGCCTTGCAGACCCTGCAGGACACATCGCATGGTTTCCCGAGCCTCGATGTGCCGGACCGGCTGACCTCCCGGGAGACTGAAGTGCTCGGCATGATGGCCGGCGGCTTCAACAACCGCGAGATCGGCAACGTGCTGGAGGTCAGCGAGGGCACGATCAAGAACCACGTCTCCAGCATCTTGTCCAAGCTGGGCGTCCGCGACCGGGTTCGGGCGGTGCTCAGGGGGCTGGAGCTGGGCCGCATCTGAGCCGGATGCACCGCCGATGGCTTCTGCGCATCCGGCAGGTTGCGCTCGTCAGAACTCGATGTCGTCCCCGACGTTGCCGCCCTGCGCCGCAGCGAAGTGTTCCTTGTACTTGGCATCAAAGGCAGAGGTCAGATCACCGTAGGCCCGCATCACGTCGATGTCGTCCTGCATCCGGGCGCTCCAGTGCATGCCCAGCGTGCTGGTGTCCATGAGGCTCAGGCCCCAGGTGTCCTTCACGTATTGGGCACCATCCAGGCCGAACTGATAGGCGGCGCTCTGGGCGCAGAAAATTTCCACGTACAGCTCCAGGTTTTCCATCGC
>Ga0070661_100000217_pt1 | contig 47669 bp, 42 predicted proteins | sample KBSC43metaG_FD_64663 | JGI IMG/M metagenome (GOLD analysis project Ga0070661, IMG submission 64663) | Corn rhizosphere microbial communities from Kellogg Biological Station, Michigan, USA - KBS C4-3 metaG | ecosystem: Host-associated > Plants > Roots > Rhizosphere > Soil ... | reverse complement strand
AGCGGACTGGCCGCAGCGCTCTGGGCGATCGCACCGAAGGCGAACAGCGCCAGCAGGGCAAGGCCGAGGGCCTTGTGTTTGCGAATCATTCTTTCTCTCCTTGTTTGACTATGTGCCCAGGTGGAAGCCGGACATGCTCGCCACCTGCGAGCGGTGCAAGCCTTATCGGGCGATTCCAGGTTGCGCAAGGTTTGTTGACTTCGTGACCATTTGCCTTCCGACTTGCAGAGTCGCCGTCCCCGAATGGCGCAGCATTTTCAAGGATGTCCGATCCGCGCGTTCGCCATTTTAAGCCTCTCGCCGACCAAGCCCGCCGGTCGCTTCGGAGGGCACCCGACCCCTGTCTCCGCGAGAAAGGGGGCCGGCATTTCTGCCGGCCCCTGACGCACCTGCACCAAGCTCGCTAGAGCCCCAGCCTCAACTGAATGTGCAATCGATCTGTTCGGTGTGGGCCGCGTTTTTGTAACACCTTGCTGTTGTGTTGCCGGTGAGGGTGCCGTTGGTGTGTGTTTCGCCGTTCTGGCAAATTCCACCGGAGCCCGTGTAATGGATGCCGGTCAATGTATTTTCGAGTGTAATATCCATCGGGATCGAGCCGACCACATTACGGCCGACCACATGGCCACCTGTCGGTGTCTGGGGCCCAATAAACTGGGTGCAGACACTGGCGCCTAGGAATGTCGGTGTGATTTCTATAGATTTACCTGCTGGGCAAACCACATGGATCTGTCCTTTTTCTTCAGGAAGGGTTGCGTGCCATGTGACTACGCCTCCCCCAAGGCTTGTGGGTGTTGTGAGTGTGTAGGTACATCCGTTCGTCTTCACGTGCGAGGTCGACCCGAACGCCGTGCAGCCACTGTAGGTCGGCGTTACGGTGATCTCGTTGATCTGACCTGAAACCGAGGTCGCCGTCGAGTCGGAGGTCGACGTGGTGCAGGTCACCGTACCGCTGCTTCCCGCTTCGAACAGGTGGTTGGTGCCCTCCTGAGCCGCTGTGATATGCACTTCGCCGGTCGCAACTGTGAGCGGACTGGCCGAAGCGCTCTGGGCGATCGCCCCGAAGGCGAACAATGCCATCAGCGCGAGCCCGAGGACCTTATGCTTGTGAATCATTCTTCTCTCCTTGCTTGACTATGTGCCCGGTCGAAGCCGGGCCGACTCGCTACTTGCGAGGGACCTAGGCCTATCCGGCGTAGCCCCCTTGTGAAAGGGTCGTTGAGCATTCGGTGCGGACGTGCTGTTCGGCGAAGCCCAAGGCTCCTAAAGGGTCTGCAGCGAACAGAAAACCGTTCCCGCGCGTTCACCAAGACACATCTCCCCCAAGAAGGTTCCACTGCTTCTTTAGCGCGGTTCCCGCGTCTCCCTGCCTAACAGTGTGGCCGGCATGTCTGCCGGTCACGTGCGTAAACGCATCTAGCTCAATCGAGCGTGAGCATCAGCTGAATGTGCAGGCGCTCTGGTTGGTGTGCGCGATGTTGTCGTAGCACCGAGCGGTTGTGTTGCCGGTAAGGGTCCCGCTGGTGTGTGTTTCGCCGTTCTGGCAAATTCCACCGGAGCCCGTGTAATGAATTCCCCTCATTGTACTTTCGGGTGTGGTGTCCATCGGGACCGAGGGAACCACATTCCGACCCACCACCTGCCGCCTGTCGGTGTCTGTGCGCCAATGAACAGGGTGCAGCCGCTCGCGCCTAAGAATGTCGGTGTGATTGCAAATGACTTGCCAACTGGGCAGACCAGGTGGAGCTGCGTGGACCCACTCCATGGGACGACACCGGCGCCTAGACTCGTCGGTTTAGTGTATATGTAAGTGCACCGGTTCACCTTCCATTCCTCTCCGGAGCCGAAGGCCGTGCCCCCGGTGTAGGTAGGCGCTACGCTGATCTCATTGATTTGGCCTGATACGGAGGTCGCGGTCGCGTCAGAGGTCGACATCGTGCAGGTCAACGTACCGCTTTCGCCGAATTCGAATATGTGACCCGTCCCCTCTTGGTAAGTTGTAATGTGCACTTCGCCGGTTGCAAGTGTGAGCGGACTTGCCGGCGCGCTCTGGGCGTGAGCACCGAAAGCGACCAGCGTTAACAGAGCAAGCCCGAGCACCGTGTGTTTGCGAATCATTCTCCTCTCCATGTGTGACTATGTGCCCGCTGGAGATCGGGCATGCTCGCAGCAGCGAGCAGTACAAGGCCTACCGCCTGTACGGATTTCGCAAGTGCCGGTTGGTCCTATGCATATTCCCATCCCGTGTCGGCCCTCGGGGTCCCAGAATGGCGCCGCATTTCAGAGGGGTCCAATCCGCGCGTTCGCTGTTCCAGACCTTTTGCGGGGTAGCCCGGTGATCCTTCGAGCACCCGCGCGACATGCATGAGAAAGGGGACGGCATCTCTGCCGCCCCCTTGAGCACATTCATCCAGCTAATCAGATCTCACCATCAGCTAAATGTGCAGTCGATCTGAATGGTGTGTGCGACGTTGCTGTAGCATCTTGCTGTTGCGTTTCCGCTAAGCGTCGCGTTGGTATGTGTTTCCCCGTTCCCGCAGATTCCTCCACTGCCCGTGTAGTGGATTCCGCTCGCTGCAGATTCCATTGTGATGTCCATTGGACTAGATCCCGCCACGTTCCGGCCAACTACATGGCCGCCTGTTGCTGTTTGCGGCCCGATGAACAGGGTGCAGACGCTGGCGCCGACGAATGTCGGTGTGATTTCGATGGATTTCCCAGTTGGGCACAACTGGTGGCCCTGTTCGGGTCCCCATGTAACTACGCCCGCAGCGATACTGGTCCCTGTTGTCGATGTGCCGGTGCAGCCGTTTACCTTCACATCGGCAGGTGAGCCGAACGCGGTGCAGCCGCTAAAGGTAGGGCTCCCCGTAATCTCGTTGATCTGCCCGGAGACTGCCGTAGCGGTTGAGTCAGAGGTAGACGTCGTGCACTTCACTTCACCGCTTTCCCCGGCGGTGAAAACCATCCCGCTTCCCTCCTGGGCACCTGTGATGTGGACTTCGCCGCTCGCGACTGTGAGCGGACTTGCCGACGCGCTCTGGGCAAGAACGCTGAAAGCAAATATTGCCGTCAGTGCCAGGCCGAGCACCCTGTGTTTGCAAAACATGTTTCCTCCTTGATTGGCTATATGCGCGAAAAGGACTACCTGCGCATTTCTCAGCAATCAAGAAAGGAGTGAGATGCCACTGGACACCCTGGTTGAAGCGCTCTAAAGATGCTGCAAACTGGCTCGGCGCATCCGCGCGTCCACGGTCCCGTGCGCTCCAGGAAACCGATACAAGAGACTGGAAACCCTACTTCCGCGCCGAGGCGAAGATCTCGAACTGGGCCTCGGTGGGATCCTTGGGGCGGCCGTTGCCGTGGAAGACTCGGTCTAGGGTCATGCCTACGGAGGTGTATATGTTGCGGAGCTCGTCTACTTCGTAGAGGCGCTGGCGGAATTCGATCCGTTTGTCTAGGTTCTCTAGGGGCTGGCCGAATTTGAGGGGGATCATTGCGCCTTCCATGAGGCGGTCCTTCTTGTTCCAGCGGTGCTCGACTAATTCGACCATGGAGGAGCTGGGGATCCAGGAGCGCTGGGGGAGGCGGGCGCGGGCGTAGAGGACGTTGGGGACCTGGATGAGATTTTGGCCGCCTGATTTGAGGGCGCGGGAGATGACCTCGAAGGTGCGGTGGTTCTCCTCGTCGGTCTCGAAGTAGCCGACCGCCCCGTCGTTGAGGTTGAGGACGATGTCGAACTCCTCCTCGAAGTCGAGCTCACGCAGGTCGGCCTGGATGAACTCGGCCTCGAGGCCCTGGTCGGCGGCGTCCTTCTTGGCGATCCCCACGAGTTCCTCGCCGATCTCGACGCCGACGACGGAGAAGCCCTGGCGGACCAGCTCGAGCGAGTGGCGGCCGGTGCCGCAAGCGAGGTCGAGGATGCGCTCGCCGCCCTGCGGGCGCAGCATCGTCAGTGCCCGCTTGATTTCCTGCTCGGTCCGCTCGGTCCAGGCCATCTCGGCGCTCATCCCGGTGAACGCCGTCGCGTACCAGTCCTGCGGAATCTCCTCCTGAAGAACGCTCATCTACCTCTCCCTTGCTGCTCCGCCGCTATTGCGCAAGAAAGCTTAAAGAATCAAGCGATGTGCTGCCGCTCCTCGCGCCGGTGCCGCCGCACCAGCGGGGCGATGTAGCCGATCAGGATCCCGACGCCGACGGCGAGCAGGATGACGACGATGAGGGGGGCCTTGAAGCTGGCCGTGAGGACGTCGACGCTGACCTCCTGCGAGTTCTGGAGGGCGACGACGAGGACGAGGACGCTGAGGACGCCGACCAGCCAGGCGCGCCAGTTGACGGGCTTCTTCTCCTGCGGCGGCATCGTCCGATCCTAGTCCCCCGGATGCGAAAGACTTAGACCCATGGGCACCGCGCAACGACCCGACCCGACCGAGTCGGTCCGCCACCAGCTGCGGCCGCTGTTCGACCAGATCGTGATCAAGGAGCTGGACCAGGACCGGGTGCGGCGCTCGGGGCTGGTGGTGCCGCCGGGCACGCATGAGCCGCCGCCCGAGCAGGGGATCGTCCTCGCCGTGGGCCCGGGCCTCGACTGGTGGGCCGGCGCCGGGGTCGAGATGCCGGTCCAGCCCGGCGACCACGTCGTCTTCCCCTCCAGCGCCGGCGCCTGGGTCGAAGTCGACGAGGAGCGGCTGCTCGTCTGCCGGGTGACGCAGATCCTCGGCGTGCTCGAGTCCGCCTCGCTCGAGCAGCGCTAGACCACGGGGATCGGCGGGCGCTCTTCGCCGCGCTTGCTCCGCAGCATCCGCGCGTCGGCGGCGCGGACCAGCGCCTCGAAGCTCTCGCCGTCGTCCGGGAAGACCGCCCAGCCGCCCGAGGCGCTGGGGGCGGGGGTGCCGGAGTCTGAGTAATGGGTGCTGATGGCGCTGCAGACCGCCTCGGCCATCAGCCGCGCCCCCTCGCCGTGGGCGCCGGGGGCGATGACGGCGAACTCGTCGCCGCCGATCCGCGCCAGGGTGTCGGAGGAGCGGAGGATCGACTGGGCGCGTTCGGCGACCTGGCGGAGGACGGCGTCGCCGACCGGGTGGCCGTGGTTGTCGTTGATCTGCTTGAAGCGGTCCAGGTCGAAGACGAGCAGCGCCAGCGGGCTGGTGTCGGCCTCGCGGCGGCCGGCCAGCTGGACCCTGCGGGCCAGCTCGTTCTGCAGGATGAGGTCGAACTGGCGCCGGTTGGCGACCCCGGTGAGGGCGTCGCGGTAGGCGATGTCGCGCTGGTGCAGCTCTGCCTCGAGCAGCCGCTTCCGCAGCCCGACCAGCACCCAGGTCGCGGAGAGGAAGCCGGCAACGAGGGCGAGGTAGCGGGGGACGAATGCGTCGTCGACCGCGCCGGCGTCGTACAGCAGCGGCGTCCCCGCGACCAGGATCAACTCGATCGAGAGCGGCCACGCCCAGCGGGTCGGAAAGAAGAAGGCGGCATAGAGGAGCAGGGGCACGAAGAGCGGCTGGACGAAGCTCTCGGCGCCGCCGGTGAGGAAGATCGCCAGCCCGACGACGGGGATCGTCACGATCATCCCGATCCCGAGCGTGCGCATCGAGGCCTTGTCCCAGGCGAGCCAGCCGCAGGCCGAGGCGACGCCATAAAGGAGAATGCCGCCACCTAGCGCGAAGATCCAGCCCATCGGGGCGTGGTCGGCGCCGGGGAGATAGCAGCCGGCGATCCCGATCAGCGCCGCCAGGATCCAGAGCACTCCCGAGACCCGGCCCATCCGCGCCCGCTCGTCCGGCGCTTCGGCGAAGGCCGGCATCGTCAGGGAGGGGCGTGGAGACTGGCGCACATCTACCTCATCGGCCGCCCTCGGCCGGCCTTAAGCCTTGCTGACTATTCGGCTAGTGCGCCTCGGAGTAGGCCGGCTCGGGTTCGCCTTCGGCCTGCTCCGGCTCGCCCTCCTGCGGGACGGGCATCGCGCCGGGCGCCGGCGCCCGCAGCACGAAGACGGCGATCGCGACCGCGACCGCAGCCAGGCCGGCGCCGATCAGGTAAGCGACGTGGTAGCCGGAGTTGAGGGCCTGCAGCTGCCCCTCGCCATCGGCGAGCAGCGAGCTGGTCCGCTCGCTCGAGAGGGTCGCCAGGACCGCCAGCCCGATCGAGCCGCCCACCTGCATGCTGGTGTTGACGAGCCCGGAGGCCAGGCCGGCGTCCTCGGGCGTCGCCCCGGACATCGCCAGGGTCATGATCGCCGGGAACGAGGTGCCGACGCCGATGCCGATCAGCAGGAACGGCGGCAGCAGGTCGGTCAGGTAGTCGCCTTCGACCGGGGTGCGGGCGAAGAGGAGGAGGGCGACGACTACCAGGCAGACGCCGGGGATCAAGGTCGTCCGCGGGCCGAAGCGCATGATCAGCTTTTCCGAGAAGCCGAGCGAGAGCCCGCCCATCACGATCGTCGTCGGCAGGAAGGCGAAGCCGACCTGGAGCGGGCTGTAGTCGAGGACCTTCTGCAGGTAGAGGGCGCCGAGGAAGAACATCCCGAACATGCCGGCGACGAGCAGCGCCTGGAGGACGTTGGCGCCGGCGACGTTGCGCGAGCGGAACAACCGCAGCGGCATCAGCGGGGTGGCGATCCGCGACTGGCGGAAGATGAAGAGCGCCAGCAGGATCGCCGAGACAGCGCTGAGGACGAGGGTGCGGCTGTCGCCCCAGCCCCAGTCTTCGATCTGCAGGATCGTGAACACGCCGAGCATCAGCGAGCTGGTCAGCAGCAGCGCCCCGGGGAAGTCGGCGCCGGCGCTGAGCCCGATCCCGTCCGGGTTGGCGACGAGCCGTTTCGCCAGGTAGGCGACGGCAATCCCGATCGGCAGGTTGATGAGGAAGATCCAGTGCCAGCTGATCGCGTCGGTGAGGACGCCGCCGAGCAGCAGCCCGATCGAACCGCCGGCCGAGGCGACGAAGCCGTAGACGCCGATCGCTTTCGCCTGCGCGGCCGGCTGCGGGAACATCGTCACGATCATCCCCAGGATCACCGCCGAGGACATCGCGCCGCCGATCCCCTGGACGAAGCGGGCACCGATCAGCATCTCCTGGCTCTGCGAGAGCGCGCAGACCAGCGAGGCGGTGGTGAAGATCGCCAGGCCGACGAGGAAGACGCGGCGCTGGCCGAGCAGATCGCCCATCCGGCCCGCCAGCAGCAGCAGCCCGCCGAAGGGGATCATGTAGGCGTTGATCACCCAGGCGAGCTTGCCCTGGGAGAAGCCGAGGTCTCCCTGGATCGAGGGCAGGGCGACGTTGACGATCGTCGCGTCGAGGACGATCATCAGCATCCCCGCGCAGAGGACGTAGAGGGCAAGCCAGCGGGTGTTGTCGTTCTCGGTGATGTTCATGCAGGCCGAACCTAGCAATGTGCTCCGCGAGTGACAGATGTCACCCGATCACAGAGTCACTCTTTGAGCATCTAAGCAGGGAAAAACCCCGTCTATTCTCGCCCGACCAGTCGGGGTCAAAAGCGGGCAAAACTAAAATGGGCGCGGGGAATGACGGTTCGGGACTCGGACTTGACGATCGGTGGGGTGCTGCGGCTTCTGGGCGCGGGGGCCAGCGGCTCGATCATGATGGCGCTGCGCGACGGCCCGCTGCGGACCAAGGAGCTGACCGAGCGGGTTCCCGGCTACGCGCCGCGGACGATCTACCGCTACTCGGCGAAGCTGGCCGCGCTGGCGATGGTCGAGCGCGAAGAGGAGCCGGGCGTCCCCTCGAAGGTGGTGCACCGGTTGACGGTGCCCTCCGGCCGTGAGCTCGCCGACCTGATCGACGCCTACGCGGACGCATCTCTGGGCCGGCTGCCGAGCGGCGAGATCGGCGCCCACGAATGGGGCTCCTTCGCGCTCGTGGCGGACCTCTGGGAGTCGGGCATGATGAAAGACCTGGAGCAGGGCTCGCGCTCGCTGACCGAGCTCAGCCGCGGCGATCACGGCCTCAGCTTCCACCAGGTCAGCCGCCGGGCCAGCCTCTTCGCGATCGCGGGGTTCATCGAGGAGACAACCGAAGGCACCCGCTACCGCCGCTTCGCGCTGACCGAGAAGTCCCGGCGGGCGATGGGGCTGGTCGCCGGGATCGGCCGCTGGCGCCGGCGCCACGTCGTCCCCGACGGAACCCCGGGCCTCACCTCGCAGGAGGTGGCGGGGCTGATCCGCACGGTCCTGCCGCTGGTCTCGCTTCCGGATCACCGCGGCAAGGGGCTCGAGCTGGAGATCGCCCCCAGCCCCGGCAGCGGCGACGCGGGGGCGAGGGTCTGGGCGGAGGTCGGACCCGACGGCGTCGTGGTCAGCCGCCCGGCGCCGGCCTCGAAGATCGACAGCGTCGCCTGCGGAGAGGGCACCGACTGGGTCGACTCCATCCTCGACGGGCCGGGGGAAGGACTCAGCGCCAAGGGTGACGCTCGGCTGCTCGAAGAATGCCTGCGACAGCTGCATGCGGTTCTGTGGGGGCAGGACTTCGCTCCGGCTCAGGTTGCCGCCACCGCAGCGGCGCCAGGTCGCTGACGACGACGTTGACGGTGCCTTCGCGGCGCTCGAGACGGCCGCGGGCGCGGAGCAGGGGCGCGGTGCGGACGAGCGGGCGATGGCGCTCGTAGACGGGGGGCGGGACGACGAGGTTGACCGAGCCGCGCTCGTCCTCGAGCAGGAGGAAGGTGACCCCTTTGGCGGTCTCGGGGCGCTGGCGGGCGGTGACCATGCCGGCGATCTCGACCGTCGTACCGTGCTCGATCCGCTCGAGGTCGGCGCTGCGGACCAGCTTCGGGTCGAGGCGGGGGCGCAGCAGCTTCAGCGGGTGCCTGTCGACGCTCATCCCGGTCGAGCGGTAGTCGGCGCCGAGCCTCCCCCACTCCCCCAGCGGCTCCAGCTGCGGCGGCTCGGGCGGCTCCATCGGCAGCGCCAGCTGGGTGCCGTTGCCGTGCATCTGGCCGGCGCCGGTGACCCCGACCCGCCACAGCGCCTGACGGCGATCGCCCTCCCCGGGGCCGACCGGGACGCCGTCCAGCGCCCCGGCCCAGGCGAGCTTCTCGAGGCTCGGCAGGCTGACGCCGGAGCGGGAGGCGAGCTCGGCGATCCCTTCGTAGGGGCCGGAACGCTCGCGCTCTGAGACCAGCGCCTCCATCTCCTCCTTCTTCGCCCCCTTGACGTAGCCGAGGCCGACCCGCACCACCAGCCCGCCGCGGGCGTCGTCCTCTGTGCGCGGCGACTCGACGTGGCAGAGGACCCGGCTGCGGTTGGCGCACGGCGGCGCCACCCTGATCCCCCGCCGCTGCGCCTCGTGGACCAGCGAGTCCGGCGGGTAGAACCCCATCGGCTGCTCGTTCAGCAGCGAGCAGAGGAACTCCGGCCCGTAGTGGATCCGCAGCCAGGCCGACTGGTAGGCGAGCAAGCCGAAGGCGGCCGAGTGGGCCTTCGGGAAGCCGAAGCCCGAGAAGCCCTTGATCTGGTTCCAGACCCGTTCGGCGATCTCCTCGGAGACGCCGTTGCCGGCGGCGCCGGCGAGGAAACGGCGGCGGTGCTCTTCGATCGCCGCCTCGGAGCGCTTGCGGCTCATCGCCCGCCGCAGCCCCTCCGCTTCGGAGGAGGAAAAACCGGAGAGCGCCATCGCCACCTCGATCACCTGCTCCTGGAAGACGATCGTTCCCAGCGTCTCCTCCAGCACCGGCTCCAGCAGCGGGTGCTCGTAGGGGATCTTGAACTCCGGATCCTCGCGCAGCGCCTTGCGCCTCTCTATATAGGGGTGGATGGCGCCGCCCTGGATCGGGCCCGGCCGCACCAGCGCCACCTGCACGACGACGTCGTCGAGGTCGCGCGGCTGGGTCCGCGGCAGCATCCCCATCTGCGCCCGGCTCTCGATCTGGAAGACGCCGGTGGTGTCGGCGGCGCGGATCGATTCGAAGGTCTGCTCGTCGTCGAGCGGGATCCGCGAGAGGTCGAGGCGCTCGCCGCGGGCGCGGCCGATCTCCTCGACGCAGCGCTCGACCGCCGAGAGCATCCCCAGCCCCAGCAGGTCGATCTTGAGGAAGCCGGCGTCGGCGCAGGAGTCCTTGTCCCACTGCACCGTCTGCCGCCCCGCCATCGCCGCCGGCACCACCGGGCAGACGTCGACGAGCGGGCGGGTCGAGATCACCATCCCGCCCGGGTGCTGGGAGGAGTGGCGCGGCAGCCCCATGATCTCGTCGGCCAGCTGCAGCAGGACCCGCCAGCGCGGCTCCTTTGCGCGCCCGGGACCGAGGGCGGCGACGAGGTCGCGCTCGATCTCGGCCGCGGTCCGCTCGTGGAAGCCGACCGTCTTCGCCACCCGGTCGATCTCCGCCGGCGACAGGCCCAGCGCCTTGCCGAGGTCGCGGACGGCGCCCTTCGGCCGGTAGGTCGGGAAGGCGGCGGCGAGGGCGGAGTGCTCGCGGCCGTAGCGCTCGTGCACCCGCGGGATCAGGACCTCGCGGATGTCGCGCGGGAAGTCGAGGTCGATGTCCGGCATCGAGGTCGTTTCCTCGTTGAGGAAGCGGCCGGAGAAGAGGTCTGCCTCGACCGGGTCGACGTGGGAGAGGCCGGTCAGGTAGCAGACGATCGAGCTGACGCTGGAGCCCCTTCCGCGTCCTGGAGGCAACCCGAATCGCGCTGACTCTTTGCCGCGCACCTCGGCGGCGACCTCGCGCGCCAGCTCCAGCAGGTCGCGGTGGAGGAGGAAGAAGCCGGAGAGGCCGAGCTTGCGGATCGTCGCCAGCTCCTCCTCCAGCCGCCACTGCGCCTCCAGCAGGCGGGAGTTGCCGGCGTAGCGCTCGCCGAGGTGGTGGTTGCAGAGGCGGGCCAGCTCGGCGTCGGCGCCGGGGTCCTCGCTGCCGGGGTAGCGGTAGCCGAGCTGCTCGGTGAGGTCGAAGCGCAGCCGCTCGGCGATCCGCCCGGTCTCGGCGACCGCCGCCGGGTATTCGGCGAAGCGGGCGGCCATCGCGGCGGGCGAGGTGAGGGCGGAGGTGGAGTTCCCGCGGCGGTAGGGCTCGGACTCCTCCAGCGTCTCGCAGCGGCCGATCGCGACGAGGGCGTCCTGCAGCGGCGAGCGGCGGCGGTCGTGAGCGTGGACGTTGCCGGTGGCGACGCAGGGGACGTCGAGGCGCTCGGCGAGCAGCGCCAACCAGCGGTTGCGGGCACGGTCGTGGCGCCAGTAGGGACGCTGCAGCTCGACCCGGAAGCGGTCGCGCCCGAAGGCGGCGAGGAGGCGTCGGGCGATCCGCTCCCCGGCCGCGGTGTCGCCGCGCTCGAAGGCCCCGGCGGCCGCCCCGTCGCGGGCGCAACCGGAGAGGCAGACCAACCCCTCCGCATGCTCCTCCACCTGCTCGAGAGTCGCCCAAGGCTGCATCGAGGTTCTCCCCGTGTTGTCCCTGGTGTGCGAATGGGACGCGGTCAGCAAACGACACAAATTCCGATATCCGACCGCACTTTCGACCAGCAGAGTGATGTGCACGTCCCTGCCGGTGGGTGGCGACGATGCGGGACCCCCGCCTTTTTGCGGGGGGGCCGTATCGGAGACAGGACCCGCCGGCCCGAGGCGCACCGTCAACTCCGTCCCGGTGATCCCCCGGATACCGAACCCCCTACACGCGTGGGCGAACTCCATCGAGCCCCAGAGGCCGTCGTGGTCGGTGAGGGCGAAGGCGGGGTAGCCCTGGGCGGCCGCGGCGGCGGCCAGCTCCATCGGGGTCGAGGCGCCATCGAGGAAGGAGAAGGCGGAGTGGGCGTGCAGCTCGACGTACATGGACAGCCACCCCTCGCCTCAGGCCCGCTGCCGGTACCAGCGCTGGGCGCGGGCGGTGCGGAAGACGGTGAGGGCGCGGCCGTCGCCGAGCGCCAGCTCGAAGTAGTGGCGCTGCAGCGGCTTCGGCGTCCACCAGCGGTCCTCGACCAGCCACTCCTCGCGCACCGACTCCACCCGCTGGCCGTCGACTGTGCTCGGGGCACCGCCGGGGTCGGTCCGGACCGCCACCCGCTGGGGGGCGTAGAGACGGCGGAGGCCCGGCATCAGAGCTCGGGGTAAGGGGTGAGCATCGCCCAGCGCTCGGGCACCCTCGAGGCGCTGTCGACGGGAAGGATCTTCAGCAGCGCCTCGGCGCCCTGGACCGCCCGCACCTCCCGCACCGCGGCGCCGAGGCGGCGGCGGCGCGGCTCCGAGCCGCCGACGGAGAGCTCGAGCTGGTCGCGGGCGGGCGGGCCGAGGCCGACCGCCCGCAGCCGCAGCGCGCTTGCCGGCCCCGGCAGCTCCTCGAGACGGGGGGCGAGGACGTTGCGCAGCACCTTCGCCGAGGCGCTGGGGCGGCCGAGGCCCTGCTCGACGCTCCAGCTTCCGCCGGCCGCCAGCCGCGCCCCCAGCCGCAGCCCGAGCAGGGTCCGGCCCCGCCGCTGGGGTACCGCCAGCAGGCGGTCGACGAGGAGCTCGAGGGCGCGGTCGAGCTGGCGGCCGGCGATCCCTTCCGGCAGCTCGATCTCCTCGCTGATCACCTCGTGCGGGGTCCGCGGCCGTAGCGGATCCTCCTCGCCGCGGCAGAGCCGCAGCGCCTCGAGGCCGAGCGGGCCGAAGCGGTCGGCGACCTGATCGGCGGAGAGGCGGGCGAACGCCTCCACCGTCTCGATCCCGAGGCGACGGAGGGACTCGACCAGCTCCTCGGCCTCGCGCGCCGGCTCGCGCAACAGCGGCTGCAGCGCCGGCACCGGCACCGGCCGCGGCCAGTCACCGGCGGCGAGGAAGGCAGCGAAGCGGGTGCGACCGGCGGCCAGCGAAATCCCCTCGCCCACCGCCCGCCGTGCCGCCCTCAGGACGCCGGCGCTGGAGCCGCCGTAGAGGCCGCGCAGTCCGTCGAGCGCGAAGAAGGCCTCCCCCGCTCGCTCCGACTCGACCGCGGCGCCGATCGACTCCAGCGACCGCACCATCTCCTCGCCCAGCTCCGCAGCCTCGACCGGGTCGGGAAGATCGGCGCGCCCGGACCGAGGCCCCCCGGCACGATCCGGGCGCGGCGGAGTCGCCAGTCGTTCGTCGATGACGCAGGCGATCTCCATACGAACGTATGTTCGCTTCCTACACCGTAGGACGCCATAGCGTTAAGCGCAAGTCTTCGAGAAAACTCGCGGGGGAGGTTGCGGCGCCGGAGGGACGCCGGAGGGACGCCGGACTAGGAGGCGCGGGCGATCTTGGCCGCTTCGGAGCTGCCGAGGTAAGGCGTTAGCGTGAACTCGACCAGGTCCGGCAGGAGCGCTTCCAGCTCCTCGGTGCGATCGGCGAAGATGCGCCGCGAGATCAGCGAGCCCATGCCCCCGACCAGCGCCTCCTCGGTCGTCGGCGAGAGACCGGCGAGGACTTTTTGCGAGCGGCCCTCGCGGCCGGCCTGGAAGTAGGGCACGAGGTTCTGGATCGCGGCGTCGTAGCGCTCGACCACCACGGGCCCCGCGACCAGCGCCTCGACCATGCTGAGGCGGGCTAGGTGCGGCTCGGCGGCGAGGAACTCGAGCATCGCCGCGATCCCGGCGCGCACGGCCTGCGGCCACTCGTCCTCCTGCTCGAAGGCCTCGCCGACGCGCCGGCTCAGCTCGGCCATCACCGCGTCGTAGGCGGCGACGAAGCACTCGTCCTTGCTGTTGAAGTGCTCGTAGAAGGTGCGGCGGGAGACTGCGGCGTGGCGGGTGATGTGGGCGATCGTGGTCCCCGCGTAGCCGTTTTCGGCGACGGCCTCCGCCAGTCCGGCGATCAGCCGCTCGCGCTGGTTGTGGGCGACGAACTCCCGCGGCAGGCCGTGGCGCCCCGGCGGTAGCCGCGCAAGCTCCGGCGGATACTCGGGAGCTTCGACTGGCTGGTTCGCTGAATCCTTCATTAGAGAATCGAAGATACCGATTCGAGCGCGTCGAGTCCGAACTGGCTGAGTGACCAGTTGTCGACTTTCAAAGCGCAGCCGCCTTGCGAGCGCCCTCGGGGCCTAGATAAGGCGCGAGGGCGAATTCCGACAGCTGCGGCAGCAGTTCCGAGATCGCCTCCAGCTGCGAGCTCGTCAACCGCTGGTAGAGGATCCAGAAGACGCCGCCGATCAAAGCTTCCTCCAGTGTCTCCGGCAGCTCCGCTCCCCGTGGCGAGACATCGCGTCCAAGTTTGAACAGAGAGACGAACGCCTGCTGGGACTCCTCGTAGTACCTGACCGCGGCGGGACCGGCGGAGAGCGCCTCGACCATGCAGGTGCGTGCCAGCGCCGGCTCCTCGACGACGAAGCCGAGGAAGGCGCCGAGCCCGGCGCAAACCCTCTGCGGCCACTCGTCGAATGATCCCGCGGCCTCGACGACCCTTCCCAGCGCAGTCGACATCCCATACTCCTGCGCTGCGAGGAAGCACTCCTCCTTCGAGCTGAAGTTCTCGTAGAAGGTGTTGCGGGCGATTCCCGCCCGCTTGACGATGTCGGCAACCGTTACCGCCCGGTAGCCCTTTTCGGTCGCCTCCTCGGCAAGGGCGGCGATGATGCGCGCCCGCTGGTGGCGGGTGATGAACTCGCGCGGGAGCTGCTGCCTGCCCGGAAGTGGACGCGTTGTTGAGTTAGATCCCACGAACGGAACAGTACCGAAGTCGGATCGGAGGGTTGGGATGGCGCCCGAACGGATACCGTTTAGGTACCGAAAGACCGACAATCGTTCTACTGACAATCGACCGGGCGGGGACTTTGACCGGAAAGCGGCAGCGGATTCTCCAGGGAATGCTGGAGGCAGTTGGAGTACGGGGATACGAGCAGACGACGGTGCAGGATGCGATCGACGCGGCGGGCCTCTACCGGCAGGCCTTCTACGACTGTTTCGAAGACAAGGAAGACTGCTACCTGCAGGCGCTCGACGCGGGCTCTGCCTGGATCGAGCTGGCGATGCGAGAGGCAGCTGCGGGCAGGACGAGCTGGCGGGGACAACTGCGGGGCGCCCTGGCGGGGCTGCTGAACTTCCTCGACGAGCAACCGGGGGTGGGACGAGCGCTCCTCGTCGAGGTTCACGCCGCCGGGCCCGCGGCGGTGGAAAGGCGCGCGGAGGCGATGCAGCGCGCGGCACAGCTGATGGACCGGGCCCGGGAAGAAAGCAGCGCCGCCGCCCCGGCGATCTCGGCCGAGGCAGTCGTCGCCGGCATCCTCGCGGTGCTGCACGCCCGCCTCTCCTCCGAAAAGGCGGGCGGCTTCGGCCTCCTCCTCCCCGAGCTGATGTACCTCGCGGTGCTCCCCTACTTCGGTGTCGAAGTGGCCGCGGCCGAGCTTCGCGGCGAGGCCCTCTAGGGCTCAGGCGCCCTCGCCGTGGCGACCCTCGCCGGCGGCGAAGCGGGCCGCCCCGCGGGCTGCCGCTTCGAGCACCTCGCGGCCGAGCCGGTGCTCGAGCTCGAGCCCGTCGGCCAGCGGCTGCCCGACGCCCTCGAGCGCGGCGCGGCGATCACTCAGCATCGTCTCCTGCGGGAAGGCGGCGATCTGCTCCGCCCAGTCCAGGGCCCGCTTGAGGTGATGGCCCGGCTCCGCCAGCTCGTTGACGAGGCCGATCCGGTGCGCCTCCTCGGCGTCGACGGCGCGGCCGCTGAGGATCATCTCCATGGCGCGGCCGAGGCCGACGACCCGCGGCAGCCGCTGGGTGCCGCCGTCGATCAGCGGCACGCCCCAGCGCCGCTCGAAGCAGCCGAAGACGGAATCGGCCGTCGCGATCCTGACGTCGCACCAGAGCGCCAGCTCGAGGCCGCCAGCGAGGCACCATCCCTCGATCGCGGCGATCGCCGGCTTCGCGGGAGTGAGCCGGGTGAAGCCCATCGGCCCGCCGGGGTGGTCGACGTCGAGGTCCATCGCCTTGAGGTCGGCGCCGGCGCAGAAGGCCTCGCCGCCGGCCCCGGTGAGGACGAGCACGCGGGCGCCGTCGTCGGCCTCGAAATCCTCCAGCCCCTGGCGCAGGGCGGCGGCGGTCGCGGCGTCGACGGCATTGCGCCGCTGCGGCCTGTCGATCGTCAGCACAGCCGCGGCCCCCTGGCGCTCGTAACGGACCTCGTCGCTCATCCGCGGATCGTCCCACAGCAGCGATGAAGAACGGGAGCGGGCGGGCTAGTCGCAGCGCGGATCACGGGGTTCGCAGCGACGCCCGACTCCCAGAGGGTGCGCCCCGGTCGCCGACCGAGAAGGGCAGGTCTTCCACGGTCGGGTGCAACCGTAGGAGTCGCTCCGGACGAGAAGGGCAAACAAAAACGGCCGGGGGTGACGCTCGTGTGCCTGCCGTGCGCGTAGCCTTCGCGCTCAGAAGCTCGTGGCGCCACCTTCGAGACTGCCTTCCCGCTTGGCTTCCGCGGGGGCCGGTCTCTCCCGGTCGCAGAACGAACTTACTCCTGCTTTTTGCCGGGCGCCAGGGGTGCCGTTACGACGGTCCCGCAAAGAGCGAACTAAAGAGGTCCTGGCGGGCCGGTAGCGTCCTTTTCCGATGACGGGATCGGAGGCGTCCGCGCGGCGGGCGCGGCGCAACGTGGTCCTGACCGCGGCTATCGCCGGCCTCGGCGGCCTCCTCTTCGGCTACGACACCGGCGTCATCGCCGCCGCCCTGCTCTTCATCAAGACCGACTTCGACCTCGGCAGCTTCGCCCAGGGCCTGGTCGTCGCCGCGGTGCCGATCGGCGCGGTCCTCGGGGCGGCGATCGCCGGGCCCGCCGCCGACACCTACGGGCGCCGGCTGATGATCCTCCTCGCCGCCGGCGTCTTCATCCTCGGCGCCCTCGCCAGCGCCGCTGCCCCCGGGGTCGAGGTGCTGGTCGCCGCCCGCGTCGTCATCGGCGTCGCGATCGGGCTCGCCTCCGCCGCAGCGCCCGTCTACATCTCCGAGGTGGCGCCGCCGGAGAGCCGCGGCCGCCTGGTCAGCTTCTTCCAGCTCGCGGTGACGATCGGGATCCTCGTCGCCTATCTGGTCGGCCTCGCCTTCGACGGGATCGAAGGCTGGCGCTGGATGCTCGGGCTGGGCTGCGTTCCCGCCCTCGCCCTCGCCTTCGGGATGGTGCGGATGCCGCAGAGCCCGCGCTGGCTGGTGATGAGCGGCGACGACTTCGCGGCGCGGGCGACGCTGGCGAAGATCCGCGTCGACGACCCCGACACGATCGACCGCGAGCTGGAGGAGATCAAGGAGTCGATCGACGAGAAGCCGGGCGCCTGGAGCGAGCTGCTGCAGCCGGTCGTCAAAGCGGCTCTCGTGGTCGGCGTCGGGCTGGCGATCCTGCAGCAGGTGACCGGGATCAACACGGTCATCTACTACGCCCCGACGATCGTCGAATTCACCGGCGTCGACTCCTCCGCCGGCTCGATCCTGGCGGCGGTCGGGGTGGGGATCATCAACGTCGCCTTCACCGTCCTGGCGCTGCGGTTGCTCGACCGGGCGGGGCGGCGGACGCTGCTCTTCATCGGGGTCAGCGGGATGACGATCTCGCTCTTCGCCCTCGGCGGCGCCTTCAAGATCGCCGGTGGCGGCAGCACCCTCGCCTCGGCGGTCGCGATCGTCAGCCTGATGACCTACGTCGCTTCCTTCGCGATCAGCCTCGGGCCGATCTTCTGGCTGCTGAACGCGGAGATCTACCCGCTCGGCGTCCGCAGCAAGGCGGCCGGGATCGGGACGATGGCGAACTGGACCTTCAACTTCATCGTCTCGCTCACCTTCCTGCTGCTGATCGAAGCGCTGGGCCGCTCGGGCGCCTTCTGGTTCTACGGCGCGATCGGGATCCTCACCCTCGTCTTCTGCTGGAAGCTGGTGCCGGAGACGAAGGGCAAGCGCCTGGAGGAGATCGAGGCGTATTTCCAGAGCCGGGTGGACTCCCGCGCCTGAGCCGTCCGGCTACCCTCGTCGGGTGCGGATTGACGAAATCATCTCTGAGCGGCGGCCGACCTTCTCGGTCGAGTTCTTCCCGCCGAAGACCGCGGAGGCGACCGAGCAGCTCTACGAGACGGCGCGGGAGCTGCGCAAGCTGGATCTCGACTTCGTCTCCGTCACCTACGGCGCCGGCGGCTCGACCCGGGACGGGACGGTGGAGATCGCCCGGGCGCTGAAGGACGAGATCGGGTTCGAGACGATGGCCCACCTCAGCTGTGTCGGCGAGACGACCGACGGCCTCGCCGAGACGCTCGACCAGATCGAGGCGGCGGGAATCGAGAACGTCTTCGCCCTGCGCGGCGACCCCCCGCGCGGCCAGGAGGACTTCGTCCAGCCCGAGGGCGGGCTCGGCAGCGCCGCCGAGCTGGCGGCGTTCATCTCCGCCGGCTGGAGCTTCGGCATCGGCGGGGCCTGCTTCCCCGAGGTGCACCCGGAGGCGCCCGATCTCGAGAGCGACCTCCGCTACCTGAAGACGAAGGTCGACTCCGGCGCCGGCTTCCTGATCACCCAGCTCTTCTTCGACAACCAGGTGTACTTCGACTTCGTCCGCGCCGCCCGGGCCCAGGGGATCGAGGTGCCGATCATCCCCGGCGTCATCCCGGTCGCCACCTTCGCCCAGACGAAGCGCATCTGCGACCTCTGCGACGCGACGATCCCGCCGGCGCTGGAAGCGGCTTTCGAGGCGGCGGGGGGCGACCCCGAGCGCGAGTTCGAGCTGGGGATCGCTTACGCCTCGCAGCAGTGCGCCGAGCTTCTGATCGCCGGCGCGCCGGGAATTCAGTTCTACGCGCTGAACCGGGCACCGGCGACCCGGGCAGTCCTGGCGGCGCTGAAAGCATCGCGACCGTGGGAGCGGGTCCGGGGTGACGCTGCCGAAATGCAGCAAGCGGATTAATCTATTGCGCCATGGGCAAGGGTGAGCGCGAAAGAGAACGGCTGCGGGAAGAGCGGATCGCCGCGGAACAGAGCGAGAGCAAGTCGGGGCGCAACCGGCTGCTGATCGGCTATGCGGTCGTCTCCACGGCGGTGATTGCGATTGCCGTCGTCGTCTTCCTCCTGGTCAGCGGCGGCGGCGACAGCAGCAGCGCCAACGGCGAAACCGATGGCGGCGGCGCCCACATCAACCTCGACGAAACGATCGGCAACACCAACGGCGTCCAGCCCGACGATCGGGCCGGGATCATTCCCCCGCCGCCGAAGGAGACCGACCTCAAAGTGGCGGCGCGGAAGGCGAACTGCGAACTGCGGCTGAAACTGCCGGACGAGGGGCACACCCATCTGCCTCCCGAAGCTGAAGAACCCAACTACAAGACCAGCCCCCCGTCTTCCGGCAACCACGTCGAACCGCCCTTCCAGCAGGCCGACGGCGCCTACTCAGAAGAACCGAAACAGCTCGACGCCGTCCACTCGCTCGAGCACGGCCGGATGTCGATCGAGTATTCGCCCGACCTGCCCGAACAGGCGCAGCTGGAACTGAAGGGCCTCTACGACACGATGTACGGGGCGACGCTTCTCTTCCCCAACGAAAAAATGGTCTACGACGTCGCCGCCGTGACCTGGACCAACCTGCTCGTCTGCAAGGAATACAAGGGCCAGCCGACGCTCGACGCGATCCGCGCCTTCGGCAAGGAAACCTGGGGCAAATACGGCGGCGAGCCCGTCTTCGCTTTCAAATTCGACGGCCCGACCCCGGCCGAACCCGAAGAAGGCTGAGCTAGCCGGCGCGGTAGGCCGGGAAGTACCCCCCGGCCTCGCGACCGCGGCTGAGCTCGGCGTAGCGCTCCGGGTCGCAGACCAGCTCCGAGGTGAGCCAGGTCAGCTGGCGGTTGGCGAAGCCGCGCTTGAACTCCTCGAGGGCGTCGCCCGGGGTGATGCCGCCGCCGAGGTTGAGCGGCAGGCCGAGCTCGGCGGCGTGCTCGACGAGGCGCGCGACGACGTTCTTCATCGGCGAGTCGCGGAGATGCGAATCGGCGCTGCCGCTGAGGTAGTAGTGGAGGAAGCCGTCGCTGACGGTGGCGATCGAGGCGGCGGCGAGGACGCCGTCGGGGGCGGTCGCGAGGGCAAGCCAGGTGCGCGGCGCCGCCAGGACACGGTCGAAGTAGGCGGCGCCGAAGAAGTAGTGCTCGGCGGCGGCGGTGCGGCGCATCGTCTGCTCGTAGACGGCGAGGAAGCCGGCTCGCTGCTCGGCGCTCGCCTCGCTGCCGGCGACGAGGTCGAGGGAATACCCGGCCTCAAGATTGCGTCGGACCTGCCGCCGGTCGCTCGGTCGGCTCTTCGGCGGCAGCTCCGGGTCGGCGATCTGGACCACATTCCGCTCCGTCGCCCCGGCCAACGGCGGCGGTCCCAGCGCATGGCGGATGAAGACGCTGACGAGGCCAGTGCCAGCGAAGTCAATCCCCGCCGGCTGGAGGGCCGGGGGCACTTCCGTACGGACACTCCCAAAAGCGAGCGAAGCGAGCGCGTCCGGTAGGAAGTGCCCCCGGCCCTCCCCCCGAGCCAGCCCCGGGTATCCATACGGCGAAACCGCGTCGCGCTGATCAGTCCCCGGAATCTCGCGAACAATCAGCGGGCCGACCAGCTCGCCCTCCTCGCTCTCGATCCGCAGCGAGTGGGTGACGCCCTCGGCCTCGAGGAAGGGGGGCGAGCGGAAGAACTGCTCGTCGGCCGCAGCCGCTCCAGCGTCGGCGATCAGCTCGGCGCGGGCGCTGCTCACTCGAACAGGTCCGCGGCGGCGGCGCGGAACTCGTCCGGCAGCACCCCCCAGACCTCACAGTCGTCGGGCGGGCCGTCCTTGCGGGCGAGGTGGGAGCGCATCGTCCCCTCGTGCTTCCAGCCGAGCCCGGCGACGGTCTTCTTCGCCACCTCGTTGCGGGCGGGGATACGGCCGTAGACACGGTGGGCGCCGTACTCGTCGAAGGCCTTGGCGATCGTCAGAGCCTCGGCGCGGCGGCCGACGCCCTTGCCGCGGACGTCGTCGCCGATCAGGGCGCCGAGCTCCGGCGCGGTCTGGCGGAAGAGCCCGTAGAGGGCGGTGAACCCGACCGGCTCCTCGTAGCCCTCGACGACGATCGCGAACTTGCGGTCCTCGCCGGAGGCGTCCATCGCCCGCCGCGCCCAGGCTTCGGCTTCTTCGAGGGAAAAGCCTTCCCGCTGCTCCATCAGCGAGCCGATCGCCGCCGGGTTGTTGAACCAGCGGTGGACGGCGGGCGCGTCGCCGGGTTCGAACGGGCGCAGGGTCACCTTGGGGCGATCGGGCACGGCAAAACCCTATTTCAGTCGGGGGCGAGGCCCTGGCCGGTGAGGACAAGCCAGAGGGTCTTGGCGAGGATGCGGGCGTCGAGGGCGAGGCTGCGGTGGTCGACGTACCAGACGTCGAGCTCGATCCGCTCCTCCCAGGGGATGCCGGCGCGGCCCTGGACCTGGGCCCAGCCGGTGATCCCGGGGAGCACCTCGTGGCGGCGTTTCTGGTGCGGGGTGTAGCCGTCGACCTGGGCCTTGAGCGTCGGGCGCGGGCCGACGATCGCCATCTCGCCGCGGAGGACGTTGACGAGATTGGGGATCTCGTCAAGGGAGGCGCGGCGGAGGAGCCGGCCGGGGCGGGTGACCCGCGGGTCGTCGCGGTAGACGACCCTGCCGACGCCGACCGGGTCGGAGCCCTGGACCATCGTCCGCAGCTTCCACATCTCGAACTCGCGGCCGCCGAGGCCGACCCGGCGCTGGCGGTAGATCACGGGGCCACGGCTGGTCAGCTTGATCGCGATCGCGGCGACGAGGAGGACCGGCGAGAGGATCGCCAGGGCGAGGGCGGCGATGAGGACGTCGAGGGCGCGCGGCATCAGCGGGTGCCCTCGGCCTTCTGCCAGCGTCCCCCCGCTCCGTGGCGGAAGCGGTCCCAGAGGCCGGCGGCGATCGAGGTGGTGGTGAGGACGTAATAGCGGGCGATGCGGAAGGGGCCGAGCGGCAGGACGCGTCCGAGCGCCGCGGCGGCGAACAGCGCCAGCTGCAGGACGAAGGTGAGGACGTAGAACCAGCCGTCGCCGAGGAGGAGGGCGTTGGCGAGGAGCGCCAGCAGGTGCAGCAGCGGGCTGAGGTAGCGGAGCACGCGGTGGGAGAGGATCTCGAAGGCGAACAGGGGCGGGTAGCCGCGGGGGGAGAGCATCCCTTCGCCGGCGACGATGTCCCAGAGGCCGACCATCATCCGCCGTTTGCGGGCGAACTCGCCCTCGACCGTGGGCACCATCTTCTCCTCGGCGCGGGCCGCCGGTGCGTAGAGCGAGCGCAGGCCGCGCTTGGCGAAGGCGAAGGGGAAGCTGAGGTCGTGGCTGCCCGAGGGCGCGAGCGGGACGTAGGCGCTGCGCAGGACCGCGTAGATGGCGCCGTTGCCGGCGGTGATGCCGCCGAGGGCGGACTCCATCTCCCGCACCGCCATCTCGTAGCGCCAGTAGGCGCCCTCGAGGTTGTCGCCGCCAGGGTCGAGGAAGCGGACCTGGCCGCAGACGTAGCCGACCTTCGGGTCCTCGAAGGGAGCAACCAGCTGCCGCAGCGCGTCCGGCGCCCAGCTGCTGTTCGCGTCGGAGAAGGCGAGGACCTCGCCGCTCGCCCGCTCGGCGCCGGCGTTGAGGGCGGCGATCTTGCCGCCGGGCGGCAGCTCGAGAACGAGGTCGGCGCCGGCGGCACGGGCGCGCTCGGCGGTGGCGTCGGTCGAGCCGTCGGAGGCGACGATCAGCTGCAGGCGCTCACGCGGGTAGTCGAGCGCCAACGCGTTGGCGACTTTCGCCACGATCACCCCCTCCTCGTCGTAGGCCGGGATGATCAGCGAGACGGAGGGCAACGTGTGACCTTCGGTTTCGTAGACCGACGCTCTACGGCGTCGCGTGAGTGCCCAAAGCACCAGCGGATAGCCGACATGGGTGTAGACCAGCGCTCCCGCGCTGAGCCAGAAGAGAACTACTGCAACGGTGGTCATGACAACAGCTCGCGGTAGAGGTCTAGGTGCAGGCGGGCGGACTCGTCCCAGGAGAAGGGGCCGGCGGCGGCAAGGGTCGCGGCGGCGGCGAGCTCGGCGCGGGCGGGCTCGTCCTCGATCAGGTCGGTGAGCGTGGCGGCCAGCTGGTCGACGTCGCCCGGCGTGACGAGACGGGCGGCGCCGGTCGCCGCCACCTCGGGGAAGCCGCCGACGGCGCTGAGGACGAGCGGCTTGCCAAAGGCGAGGCCGGTGTAGAGGACGCCGGAGTGCTCGGCGTCGAGATAGGGGAGGGCGACCAGGTCGGCGCGGCGGAAGATCGCCGGGATCTCGGCCTCGTCGACGAAGCGGGTGAGAAAGCGGACGCGGCCGCCGGCCTCGGCCGCCTGGCGGCGCAGCGGCTCGACGTCCATCCGCGGGTTGCCGACGACCCAGAGCTCGGCTCCGCTCTTCGAGTCCATCTGGCCGAAGGCCTCGACCAGCTTCTCGATCCCCTTGTAGGGGCGAAGCAGGCCGAAGGAGAGAACGACCGGTCCCTCCGCTCCCTCGAGCTCCGCCGGCAGCGGCTTCTCCTCCGGCAGCTTCGTCAGGTAGTCGAAGGCACCGTGGGGGATGACGTGGACCTTCGCCGCGTCGAGGCCGACCTCGTCCCGCAGCCGGGCGGCGCTGTGCTCGGAGTGGGCGACGACCGCGTCCATGCCGCCGAAGACGCGGCGGGCCGAGCGCAGCTGCCGGCTGCTCGGGCTCGGCGGCAGGATGTAGTGGGCGGTGAGGACGCGCGGGCGCTGCGGCGGCAGCAGGTGGACATCCAGCGCCGGGATCGTCAGCCACTGGTAGTGGACGACGTCGGCGTCGAGGGCGCGGCGCAGGCGCAGCATGTCCGGGACGTGCTCGGCGGCCTTGAAGGGGAGCCGGGCAGGGGCGTCGAGGCCGCGGTCGGCGGTGCGGCGGTAGAAACGCTCGTCGACGCGATAGCCCTCGGCCGGGGGCACCGGGCCGTGGAGGAAGCGGGTGGTCAGCAGCTCGACCTCGGCGCCGGCGCGGGCGAGCGCGGCCGCGAGCGCGCGGTCGTAGGGCGGCGTGAACGCCGAGGGGTCGACGAGTTGGATCTTCATGCGCACGGGTGCAAGGGTCGAGCGTTGCACCCAGCGGCGGATTATCGTCACCCCCTTGGCGCCCACGCTCTCCTACTGCGTCGTGAACACGAACGGCCGCGATTACCTGCTCGCCTGCCTGGCGGCGATCGAGCGCACCCACCCCGCCGGCGTCGAGCGCGAGATCCTCGTCCTCGACAACGCCTCCGAGGACGGCTCGGCCGAGGCTGTGCGCGGGCTCGGCGGCGAGATCAAGCTGATCGCGCTCGAGCAGCGGACCGGCAAGGCCGAGAACGACTCGACGCTGATGCGGGAAGCGCGGGGGAAATACTGCCTGCTGCTGAACGAGGACTCCGAGCTGCGGCCGGGAGCGGCGGAGGCGCTGGTGGCGGCGCTCGACGCCGACCCGAAAGCCGCCGCAGCGACGGCGCAGCTGCTCGACTCAGACGGCAACCCGACCCCTTCCGCGTGGCGCTTCCCCGGCGTCGGCACGGCGGCGATCGGCGCCCTCTTCCTCCACCGCCGCTTCACCGTCCAGAGCAAGGGCAGCGAGATCCGGCGCGCCGACTGGGCGCAATCGAGCGCGCTGCTGGTCCGCCGCGAGGCGGCCACCGCGGTCGGCTACATGGACCCCGCCTTCTTCGTCTACTACGACGAGTGCGACTTCGCCAAGCGGCTGGCGGAGGCCGGCTGGCACTCGCTCTTCGTCCCCGCCGCCGAGGCGGTCCACCACGACCAGCTCTCGACCGACCTCGCCAAGGGCCTGCCGCGGATCGTCGAATTCCACCGCAACCGCGACCTCTACATGCGAAAGCACCACGACCTTGCTGCCGCCCTGACCGTCCGCCTCCTCACCGCCTGGACCTACGCCCTCCGCGCCCTCGCGGCGACGGTCCTCCCCAACCGCTCGCCGCGGATCATGTGGGCCCACGCCCGCCAGGCGCTCTTCCCCGCGCGTGGCGAATCTTTGCGAGACCGCGCTCAGTCCCGTAAGTCCTCGTCCATGCGCTCTACCTCGTAGGTCTCCGAGATGCGGCCGTCTACCGCGGCCGGTTGGGCGCGGAGCGAGGCCAAGCTTTCCAGCAGCTCCCCCGGCCGGCGCAGGCGGGCGAGCCATTCGCGCTCCTGGTCGCTGAAGAAGCCGCTGAGCCAGAGGACGAGCGGGTAGGCGGCGAAGAGGCCGATGCGGATCAGCAGGCCGAGCGCGCCCTCGGTCGGAACCAGCAGTTCGGCGACGCCGACCAGCGCCGCCACCGTCAGCACCACCCGCAGCAGCCTCCCCCACTCGTAGGGGACCGGGAAGAGGCGCTGGGTGAAGCTGTACATCAGCCCCAGCACCACCAGGTAGGAGGCGACCAGGGCGAGGCCCGCGCCGACGATCCCCAGCGGTGGCACGAGGAGGAGGTTGAGGATGACGTTGACGACGAGGGCGCCGACAGCCGCGGGCAGGTTGAACTCGGTGCGGCCGGTTCTGCCGAGGATGACGACGAGGACGAGGTAGAGCGCGTAGAGGGTGACCGCGGTGGCGACGAGGCCGATGACTTCGTGGGAGTCGAAGAACCGCGGCGCCGCCAGGGCGCGGACGATCCAGCGCGAGAACAGCCACATCCCGGCGACGACGAAGGCGCAGCCGGCGACGAAGAGGGTGACGACGGTGGCGTAGAAGCGCCGCGCCTCGCCGTCGTCTCGGATCGAGTAGGCGAGCGGTGGCCAGGCGAGCTGGAAGCCGCGGACGAGGACGTTGACCGCCTGCGCGAACTTGACCCCGAGCGAGTAGAGCCCGGCCTCGGCGAGGCCGAGCGAGCGGACGATGATCAGCCGGTCGACGAAGTTGAGCGCGTAGAGCGAGACCTCGGCCGGCATCGTCGGCAACCCGAAGCGGAAGAGCCGCCGCAGCAGGCCCGGCTCCGGCCAGAGCGAAAGGCGCCGCCACTGCAGGGCGATGAGGACGACGACGAAGGCGCCACCGCTCGCGTAGCTGCCGAGGAGCAGCCCGCGGGCGCCCTCTTCGAGGCCGACGACGAGGACGACGGTCAGCGCGATCGCGGCGACGACGTTGAGGATCGTCGTCACGAAGAAGGCGCGGGCGCGCTCGTCGAGCCGGAACAGGGTCAGCATGAACTCCCACATCGTCAGCACCCAGAGGCCGCCGATCGCGATCCGCACGAGTTCCGCCCCGGAGACGCCGGGCGGCAGTTCCTTGGGATCGAGCAGCGCTTCCGAGAGCGGTCCGGCCAGCAGCAGCAGGATCAGCGCCCCCAGGGTCGAGAGCCAGAACAACCCGGCAAAGGTGCTCTTGACGACCCGCTCCGGCTCCTCCTCAGGCAGGTAGTAAAAGCGCAGAATCGCCTCCAGCAAACCGAAACGAACAATGATGCTGGCCGTCACCACAGCCGCGAAGAGGATCTCGGCGGCGCCGTAGTCTTCGGGGCTGAGGTACCGCGTGTAAAGCGGCAGCAGGGCGACCGCGATGAGCTTGCTGAAGATGCTGGCAGCGGTATACGCGGCCCCCGTCGTCGCCAAACGGCGCAGGTATCCCGACATGGGAGAACCCTAGGTGGGGCGGCGGATCACCGGGTCATCACCCGCGGCCGCATGAGCCAACGAGGCTCCGACTGCCAGCAGCACCCAGGTGATCGGATCCTCGAAGAACCCGGCATAAGCGAGGGTGTGGACAAGTAGAGCCACGAACGCCGCCAAGACCGCGGCCCGAGCGGCCAGCGCGGTGGGTGGCGACGATGCGGGACCCGCGCCAGTTGGCGCGGGGGTCGTATCGGAGACAGGACCCGCCGCCCGAGCGCCCCCAGCCCACAACCCTTTACCGAGCGTCCCCAGCGCAACCACGATCAGAGCGAAGTAGGCGATCAAGCCGATGAGCCCTTGCTCGGCTGCGACCGTCACCGGCTCGGTGTGGGAGACGGTCACCGGGGCGTCTTTGTTCTCCCGGTGTTCCTTGTAAGCGGCCTGGAAGGAACCCGAGCCGTAACCCCAGAGGGGTCGTTCGGTGAAGAGGTCGGCGCCGCCGGAGATGAGGCTGCCGCGGCCGCTGAGGTCGACGTTGACGCGATCCGGGGTGATCTTGCCGGAGCCACCGACGAGGAGTACTACGAGGATCGCGCCGACAAGGCCGACGCCCACTGCCGCAAGCGTCCACTTCGGGCTCCAGCGGATCGCCGCGAGTACCGCGAGGCCGGCGAGCAGCGCCAGGAAGCTCGACTGCGAGTAGGTCGGGACGAGCCCGATGAAGAGGACGGCGATCAGGCCGGTGAGGAGCCAGAAGGCCTCGCGGGTCCGCGCCCAGAGCATCGCCGCGGTGGCGATCGTCGTCACCAGCGCCAGGTAGCGCCCGTAGACGTTCGGGTCCCAGAAGACCGAGTTGACGCGGAAGTAGGTGTGGAATTCGTTCGAGCGGATGATCTGGTCGTTCCAGAAGAGGCTCCGCGTCACCAGCTCGACGCCGCCGATCGCGACGAAGAGCGTCGCCTCGGCCCCGATCACGATCAGCGCCCAGCGCAGCAGCCGCCCGTCCCACTCGACCTCGCGCAGCAGCCGGTAGGCGAGGGTGAAGGGGATGAAGAAGAAGCAGACGTTCTGCAGGCCCTTGGAGAAGTCCTCGGAGTAGAGCGCCTGCAGGGCGAAGAGGAGGACCACTGCCGCCAGCAGCCAGGCGAGAGCCCGCGGCGGGTGCCCCGGCGGCGGGTCCGACCAGTCGCGCAGCAGGGTCGCGACGGCGGCAGCGGCGATCACCAGGTAGAGCGGCACCAGCAGGTTGGCGGTGTCGCCGCCGGCCGTGAGCGGGACGCGGAAGGGAATCGCGAAGACGATTGCCAGCGGCATCAGGATCGGCCAGCGACGGAAGGCGTAGACGAGGACGCCGATCGCGGCCGCCGCCAGGGCCAGCAGGGCGACGAGGCGGCCTCCGTCGTGGCGGAGGTCGACGATCTGGGCCGTGTGCCACTGGTCGCCGAGGATGAGGATCGGGAAGAGCGCCATCGCCAGCACCATCAGCAGCGCCCGCGGCCGTCCCGGCGGCAGCAGGATCGCGGCGGCGCTGGCGCCGGCGGCGATCACCAGGCCGGCGCCGGCGAGGACGCCGCTCACGGGGCCACCCCACCGGAGCCGCCCTTCGTTCCGCAGCGCGACTTCACGCCCAGCTTCGCCCGGTGCAGCCGGATCACGCCCGGCGTCACCAGCGTGCGATCGGAGCCGAGCTTGACCCGCAGCTTGTAGCGACCCCGCGGAGCCGTGCCGCCGCCGCGCTGGCGCCCGTCCCAGTAATAGGTGTGGAACGAGTAGCGCTTGAAGAAGGCGTCGCGATCGAGGGTGACGACGACCCTGCCGCCGGGCTTGATCACCTGCACGCTGCCGTCGGCGCTGATCGTCGTCCGGAAGCGGATCCGCACCCGGTCGTAGACGCAGTCGCCGTTCGGCGTGAAGGGGTGGACGGGGTCTTCGGGTTCGAGGACCGGCGCCCCGACGAAGCTGACTTTGTCGAGGACGAGCGGGTCGCGCTTGACGCGCTGCGAGTAGGCGAAGGCGGCGAGGGCGGCTAGGACGAGGAGGGCGAAGACGACGGCTGCCGGGGAGAGAAGCTCCCGCCGCTCATTCGGCCGCTTCGGCATTGTCCTCGCCGACGATCAAGGCGACGTCGGCTCCGGCCGAGACGGATTCGATTTCCCCGTTCATCAGCTGCACCTTCGGGATCCCCACCTGCTTCGCCACCTTGCGGGCTTCGGCCTTGTGGCCGCGCTTGAACATGACGACGCTTTCTTCGAAGCTGGCGCTGCTGTTGGTGATCGCTCCGAGCTCGAAGCCCTTGGCCTCGACCTCGTGGCCGAAGTCGGCGGCGAGGCCGTCAGTCGAGGTGCCGTTGAGGACGGCGACTTCGATTTCGCCCGGCTTCATCTTCGCCGCCGCCTGCTTGGAGCCGTTGCCGCCTTCGGCGCCGTCGTCACCGCTGAGCAGGAAGTAAGCGGCGGCGCCGACGATCGCCAGGATGACGACGAAGAGGGCGACCAGGGAGCTCGGCCGCGAGGCGGTCTCGCCGAAGCCGGAGAACCAGCCGCGCATCCGTTCGCCGCGGCCCTGTTCGGGCTCCCCCTCCTCGCGCCGGCGGCGGCGCTCCTCGCGGCTGGAGACCGTCTCCTGTTCCTGGGTCCGCGCCTGCTCCAGCGCCCGCAGCTCCTCCGCCCGCTGGGCGGCGATCGTCGAGGTCTGCTCCTTGCGCTCGGCGTCGCGCTCGGGAGCCGAGCCGGCCCACTCGCGCAGGCGGCGGATGTCGCGCCCGTGGGTGAACGAGAGGAGTGCCAGGACCGCAAGCCCGAGGAACGCGGCCAGCCCGGCGAAGGCGCCGATTTGTTCGATCGCGTGGACCAAGGTGGCTGCGAGAGGCTATTCGTTGGGGAAGACCGTCGCAGCGTCGCCACCCGGCGAGGCGATCATCTCGACCACCCGCTCGGCCAGATTGGCCTCGTCGCCGGCCATCACCAGGTGTTCGAGCTGGGCCAGCGTCGAATCGACCCACTCCTGGTCGATCGCCTTCTTGCGCACCGCCCGGTTGATCCGCCGCGCCGCCGTCGGCTGCACGTCCTCGCCGTCGGAGAAGAGCGTCTCGTGCAGCTTCTCCCCCGGCCGCGGCTGCGTGAACTCGACGGCGATGTCCGTCCCGGGCTCGTAGCCGGCGAGCCGGATCATGTTGTGGGCGAGGTCGACGATCTTCACCGGCTCGCCCATGTCGAGGACGAAGACCTCGCCCTTGCCGGCGCCGATGTCGCCGGTCCTGATCACCAGCTGCACCGCCTCCGGGATCGTCATGAAGTAGCGCGTCATCTCCGGGTGGGTGACGGTGACGGGGCCGCCGCGCTCTATCTGGCTGCGGAAGATCGGGACCACGCTGCCGGAGGAGGCGAGGACGTTGCCGAAGCGGACCGACGCGAAGCGGGTCTCCGGGTATTTCTCCCCCGCCGCCTGGACGATCCACTCGGCCATCGCCTTCGAGGCGCCCATCACCGTCTGCGGGTTGACCGCCTTGTCGGTGGAGATGAGGACGAAGCGCTCGACCTTCGAGGCGGCCGCGGTCTCGGCCGTGACCCGGGTGGCGATCGCGTTGTTGCGGACCGCCTCCAGCGGGTTGGCCTCCATCAGCGGCACGTGCTTGTAGGCGGCGGCGTGGAAGACGATGTCGGGCTTGAAGCGCTGCATCACCTCGAGCATCCGGTGCGGCTCCTTGCAGTCGGCGAGCACCGACTCGCAGCTGGCGAAGTGGCGCTCCTCGACCATCTCGCGGTCGATCTCGAAGAGGTTGTCCTCGGCGTGGTCGAGCATCACCAGCAGGCGCGGTTTCACCTGCGCGATCTGGCGGCAGAGCTCGGAGCCGATCGAGCCGCCGGCGCCGGTGACGAGGACGATGCGGTCGCGCAGGTAGGCGCCGACCCGGTCGAGCTCGCGGACGATCGGCTCGCGCCCGAGCACGTCCTCGACCCGGACCTCGCGCAGCTGTTTGTTCAGCTGGACGCCGCCGCGCAGGAGCTCGAAGACGGTCGGCAGGGTGCGGACGGTGACGTCGCGATTGCGGCAGGCGGCGACGATGCGGCCGCGCAGGTCGCCGGGGGCCGAGGGGATCGCGATCACCACCTCGTCGGGGTTGGTCTCGTCGAGGATCTTCTCGATCTGCTTGGTCGAGCCGAGCACCTTCAGGCCCAGCATCCGCATCCCCCGCTTGCGCGCGTCGTCGTCGACGAAGCCGATCGCGGTGGCGCCGAGGTTGGGATTGAGCTGCAGCTCGCGGACGACCATCTGGCCGCCGGAGCCGGCGCCGACGACCAGCACCTCGTGCTTGGGCAGGCGGGCGCCGCGGCTCGGGCGTTCGACGATCAGCCGCACGGCGAGGCGGGCGCCGGCGATCAGGATCAGGGTGAGGATGAAGTCGATCACCTCGACCGAGCGCGGCAGCGTGTGGGCGAACGGCTTGGCGACGGCGAAGACGACGACCAGGAGGGCGCTGGCGACGGCGACGGCGCGGAAGATCAGCATGAAGTCGCGGCCGCTGACGTAGCGCCACCACTTCTGGTAGAGCCCGAAGCCGGCGAAGACGATCAACTTGCCGGCGACGACGAAGCCGACCGACTGCGCGAAGAGGACCTCGTAGCGGTGCGGCCAGCCGTGCGGCTGGTCGAGGAAGCGCAACTGGAAGGCTAGGAAGTAGGCCAACGCGACGAGCACGGCGTCGGCCGCTACCTGCAGAACCCGGTTGCGATAGACGGGGTGGTTCAACCGGCGCATCGACTGCTCAGTTTACGGTGCCTTGAGGTGAATCCATACGATGTGGCGCGAATGGGTCCCCTTCTGCTCGCCTCGGTCACCGACAAGGTGGTCGAACCGATAATCGAAGTCGCCACCGACTTCATCGGCTCCGCCGGTGAGGCCGCCGTCTTCCTGCTGATGGTCCTCGAGTCGGCCTGCATCCCGGTGCCGAGCGAGGCGATCATGCTGTTCGCCGGCTTCGCGGTCTCGAAAGGCGAAATGACCCTCTTCGGAATCGTCGCCGCGGGCGTCCTCGGCAACCTCGTCGGGTCCTGGATCGCCTACGCCGTCGGCTACTACGGCCGCATCGACCTGCTGGAAAAAAACAAGCTGATCCACATCAGCCCCAAGCACCTGAAATGGGCCGACGACTGGTTCGCCCGCTACGGCAACGCCACCGTCTTCTTCTCGCGGATGCTGCCGATCATCCGCACCTTCATCTCGCTGCCGGCGGGCGTGGCGAAGATGCCGTTCTGGCGCTTCAGCGCCTACACGCTCCTCGGCTCGATCCCATGGGTGCTGATGCTGGCGATCGTCGGCGAAAAGGTCGGCGACAACTGGGAAGACTGGCGCCACAAACTCGGCTACCTCGATTACGTCGTCCTGGCGGCGATCATCGCCGGCATCGTCTATTGGCTGCTCAAGCGCCGGCGCGACGGCGGCGATCCCGGCGACGGTGAGCCGGCGCCCCGGCCCGACAGCGAGCCCGCCGGCAGCAGAGGCGCTTGAGCGGGATCCCGGCCCCGCGCGCGGTCGCCCTCGGGATCGTCCAGGGCCCGGCGGAGCTGCTGCCGGTCTCGAGCTCGGCCCACATCGTCCTCGTCCCCTGGCTGGCCGGTTGGGACTGGGAGGAGATCGATCCTGAGCTGCGCAAGAGCTTCGAGGTCGCGCTACACACCGGGGCGGCGGCGGCGCTGCTGATCGGACAGCGGCGGGTGATCGCCGAGGAGCTGCGGCAGTTCGACGGCCGCCGCGCCCTCCTGCTCGGCCTCTCCTTCCTGCCGGCGGCGGTGGTCGGCTACACGCTCGAGCGCCCGATCGAGCGCCACCTGGGCGGCCCGCGGGCGACCGCCTATGGCCTGCTCGCCGGCGCCGCGGCGATGCTCGTCGCCGACCGGCGGCCGCAGCAGCGCGGGCGCGGTGACGCGACGCCGCTGGACGGCCTTGCCCTCGGCGTCGCACAGGCGGCGGCGCTCGCCCCGGGGGTCTCCCGCAACGGCGTCACCCTGGCGGCAGCCCGCTGGCGGCGCTTCTCCCGCGACCAGGCGAACCTGCTCTCGCGGACGATCGCCCTGCCGATCATCGTCGGCGCCACGGCGCTGAAGGGGACCCGCCTCGCCCGCCGCGGTACTACCCCGGAGGTCCGCCGCGCCCTCGCCGTCGGCATCGGCTCCTCCTTCGCCTCCACCCTCGCCTCCCAGCGGCTGATCGCGCTGGTCGAGCGTGACCGGGCGCTCTGGCCATACGCGGCTTACCGGGTGGGCTTCGCGGCCGCGGTTCTTGCAAAGCTAGGGCGCAAGTGAGCGCGAGCGACGCCTACGCGAAGGCCGGAGTCGACCAGGGGGCGGCGGATTCGGCCGTGGCCGGGTTGGTTCGGGCTCTCGGCGCGATCAACCTCGGGCGGCCTTCGGCGCAGGTGCCGCTGCCGGGGCACTACGCGAGCGTGATCAAGCTCGACGAGCGGCTGGGGATCGCCCTCTCCACCGACGGGGTGGGGACGAAGCTGGTCCTGGCCGAGCAGCTGGGGCGCTTCGACACGATCGGGATCGACTGCGTGGCGATGAACGTCAACGACGTCATCTGCGTCGGCGCCGAGCCGCTGGCGATGCTCGACTACATCGCGATCGAGAAGGCCGACCCGGAGGTCTGCGAGGAAATCGGCGTCGGCCTCGCCGCCGGCGCGGAGAAGGCGGGGATCGAGATCCCCGGCGGCGAGCTCGCCCAGCTCGGGCAGCTGGTCCGCGGCGTCGACGTCTCCGGCGCCTGCTTCGGCACCGTCGCCCTCGACGCGATCGTCGACGGCTCCGCGGTCGAGCCCGGCGACGTCGTCATCGGCCTCCCCTCGACCGGCCTGCACTCCAACGGCTACACGCTCGCCCGCTCGGCCCTGGCCGAGATCCCGCTCGACGACGACCGCCTCGGCCGCCCCCTCGGCGACGTCCTGCTCGAGCCGACGGAGATCTACGTCAAGCCGGTCGTCGAGCTGCTGCGCTCCGACGTCGAGGTCCGCGGCCTCGCCCACATCACCTCCGGCGGGACCAAGAACCTGCTCCGCCTCGCCGCCGAGTTCGGCTACGAGATCGACGAGCCGCTGCCGGTGCCGCCGATCTTCGCGCTGATCCAGGAGCAGGGCGGGGTCTCCGAGGAGGAGATGAGCGAGGTCTTCAACATGGGCTGCGGCTTCTGCGTCGTCGTCCCGGCGGGTGACGAAGCCGCCGCCTTGGAGCTGCTGCAGGCCCACTACCCGGGGGCGAAGCGGGTCGGGCGCGCAACCGATGGACCACGCAGGATCCTCTAAGCCGCCTGACGAGCCCCGGCGTCGTAACGTTGGCGGGTAAGTGCCCAACCGCCCTTCCACCAGCTCTCAGATGATCGGCACCGTGCTCTCCGGCCGCTACAAGCTGGAGGCGAAGCTCGGCAGCGGCGGCATGTCGACCGTCTACCTGGCGCGCGACACCACCCTGGACCGCTCGGTCGCGGTCAAGGTGATGCACCGGGAGATGTCCGAGCAGGCCGACCAGCTGGAGCGCTTCCGGCAGGAGGCGCGGGCGGTGGCGAAGCTCTCGCACCCCAACGTCGTCGCCGTGATCGACGCCGGCGAGGACGGCGGCCACCCCTACATCGTCTTCGAATACGTCGAAGGCGAGACGCTGAAGCAGCGGATCAACCGGGTCGGCGCGCTCGACCCGCAGGAGGCGCTCGCCTACGCGATCGAGATCGCCCGCGGGCTCACCGTCGCCCACGCCCGCAACATGGTCCACCGCGACATCAAGCCCCAGAACGTCCTCATCGACTCCGAGGGGCGGGCGAAGCTGACCGACTTCGGGATCTCGCGCCAGCTCGAGCAGGACGGGATGACCGCGACCGGCCGCGTCCTCGGGACCACCGACTACGTCGCCCCCGAGCAGGCGATGGGCCACCCGGTCGACCAGCGCTCCGACATCTACTCGCTCGGCGTCGTCCTCTACGAGATGCTCGCCGGCCAGGTCCCCTTCCAGGCCGACAGCCAGGTCGGGGTGGCGATGAAACACGTCAACGAGGAGCTGCCCGACGTCCAGCAGCGCCGCCCCGAGCTCTCGGCGGCGGCAGCGCTCGTGGTCGAGCGGGCGACCGCCAAGGACCCCGACCAGCGCTACCAGCAGGTCGGCGAGCTGATCGACGACCTCTCGACCGCGCTCGAGGTCGAGGCGGCGCGGGCCGGCTCGACGACCGGCGAGGCGACGAGCGTGCTGGAAGCGGTGCCGCCGGCCGAACGCAAGCTCGGCGGCGGGGGCGGGCGGCGCTCCTGGCTGGCGATCGCGGCGCTGGTCCTCGTCGCCGCGGCGATCCTGCTCGCCGTGCAGCTGGTCGGCAGCGGTAACGGGCCGGGCGGGGGCGGCGCCCTCAAGGGCAAGGGCTCGACCGTGGCGCTCTCCGAAGCCTCCGACTACGACCCCGAGGGCGACGGCCAGGAGGACCCGGAGACCGTCAGCTTCGCGATCGACGGCGACCCGACCAGCACCGCCTGGAGCAGCGAGCACTACGACACCGACACCTTCGCCGGCACCAAGTCGGGCGAAAACCCCGGCGTCGGCCTCTACGTGACCGCGAAGTCGACGACGCGGCCGGCGGAGATGATCGTCAAGTCCCCCACCCCGGGCTGGGACGCGCAGGTGTTCGCCGCCGCCTCGGGCCCGCCGGAAGAGCTGTCGGAATGGGGAGAACCTGTCGGCGACGTCACCGACGCCGACGAGACCGAGGAAATCGAGCTCCACCTCGGCTCCCCCGCGAAGTACTTCCTGATCTGGTTCAACAAGGCTTCTCCCGCCCGCGACCAGGACGGCCGCTTCCAGATCGAGATCAGCGACGTGAAGCTGATCGACTGATTGCGCGCGGTGCGGGTATAGGCCCGGGGGCGGTGCGGAGGATCGTCACAAAACCCTTACATCGATCGGTGTAACATCCCACAATGGCCGAGCGAGGCGCTATCCCGAATGTCCCGAAGGCGCGCCAGCGCGCCCTCCATGCCGTCCGCTCGCTCTTCTCCCCCCTGCTGCCCGACGACTACCTCGAACTGATCAACCCGCTGTGGTCGACGCAGGAGCTGCGCGGCCGGATCGAGCGGATCGACCGCGAGACCGCCGACGCCGTCACCGTCCTGATCCGGCCCGGCTACGAGTGGGTGGGCCACCGGCCCGGCCAGTACTTGCGGATCGGGGTGATCGTCGACGGCGTCCACCACTGGCGCGCCTACTCGCTGACCACCGACCCGGGGCGCCCGGACGGGCTGATCGGGATCACGCCCAAGCTCGTCGACGCCGGCAAGGTCTCCCCCTACCTCGTCCACCGCGCCCGCGCCGGGGACATCGTCCGGCTCGGCGGCGTCGAAGGCACCTTCGTCCTCCCCGAGCCGCCGCCGCGGCAGCTCCTCTTCATCAGTGCCGGCAGCGGCATCACCCCGATCATGAGCATGCTGCGCAGCCTCGACCGCGACTCGGCCCTGACCGACGTCGTCCACATCCACTCTTCGCGGACCGCCGACGGGGTCATCTTCGGCGAGCAGCTGCGCGAGCTCGACTCCCGCTGCTCCGGCTACCGCCCCCACCTGCAGATCACCAGCGAAGCCGGGCGAGTGGCGCCGGCCCACCTCGACGAGCTCTGCCCCGACTGGCGCCAGCGGCACACCTTCGCCTCCGGCCCGGGCGAGATGCTCGACGCGCTGGTCCAGCACTGGCGGGCGGAGGGCGACCTCGAGCTGCTGGAGATGGAGCGCTTCCAGCCGGTGATCGGCGGCGACGCCACGGTCGCCGGTGAGGGCGGCGCGATCCGCTTCACCAAGAGCGGGATCGAGACCACTTCCGACGGCGGCACGCCGATCCTCGTCGCCGGCGAGGAAGCCGGCGCCGAGCTCCCCTACGGCTGCCGGATGGGGATCTGCCACACCTGCATCGGCCGCCTCTGCTCGGGACAGGTCCGCGACCTGCGGACGGGCGAGGTCTACGGCCAGGAGGACGAGATGGTGCGGACCTGCGTCAACGCGCCTGAAGGCGATGTTGAGATTGCACTCTGATAGAGAGGAATTGAGATCCAGATGAGCGCTACCACCACTGCACCGATAGACACCCAGATCGAGAACCCGCTCGCGCACCTCTCCGAGGAGCAACTGGACGAGCTGGGCCGCGAGTTCGACGCGATCCGCGACCGGGTCATGGCCGAGCTCGGCGACCGCGACCGCCGCTACATCGAGAGCATGATCGAGATGCAGCGGCGGCTGGCCGTACTCGGCCGCGTCCTCCTCCTCGCCTCCCGCAACCGGGCCGGCTGGTGGGCCGGGACCGCCTCCCTCTCGGCGGCGAAGATCCTCGAGAACATGGAGATCGGCCACAACGTCATGCACGGCCAGTGGGACTGGATGAACGACCCGCGCATCCACTCCGCGACCTGGGACTGGGACACCGCCTCGACCGCCGAGGCCTGGAAGCACTCCCACAACTTCGTCCACCACACCTACACGAACATCCGCGGCAAAGACAAGGACCTCGGCTACGAGATCATGCGGATCGACCCCGAGCAGAAGTGGCACCCGGTCTACCTCGCGCAGCCGATCTACAACCTGATCCTGGCGGGGCTGTTCGAGTGGGGCGTCGCCCTGCACGACCTCGACTTCGAGGCGATCCGCAAGGGCCGCAAGCCGATGCACCAGGTGAAGCGGGAGCTGAAGGGGATCGCCGGCAAGGCGAAAAGCCAGATCGTCAAGGACTACATCGCCTGGCCGCTGGTCAGCGCCCTGGCGGCGACCGCGGTCGACGTGGTCGTGGAGACGCGGCGCCAGCAGCGGCAGCCGCGCGGGATCCTCGGCCGGGTCAAGCGCCGGCGGCGCGGCCGCTGGGCGCCGGTGGTGGAGGCGACGCTGAACAGCGGCGCCAAGACCTTCCGCGCCACCGCCAAGGCCGACGCGACGGCGAACATAGCCCGCAACGTCTGGGCCTACGCGATCATCTTCTGCGGCCACTTCCCCGACCAGACCTACACCTTCTCCCAGCAGGAGGTCGAAAACGAGAGCAGGGGCGGTTGGTACATCCGCCAGCTCACCGGCTCGGCCAACATCGAGGGCGGCCCGCTCTTCCACGTCGCCAGCGGCAACCTCAGCTACCAGGTCGAGCACCACCTCTTCCCCGACATGCCGAGCACCCGCTACGCCGAGATCGCCCCGCAGGTGAAAGAGATCTGCGAGCGCTACGGGCTGCCGTACAACAGCGGCCCGTTCAGCCAGCAGCTGGGGATGGTCCAGCGGACGATCCTCCGCCTCGCCTTCCCCGGCGGCAAGGCCCGGCCGAAGCCGGGGCCCTACCGCGACCCGAGCAACGGGAACGGCGCCGTCGCCTAGGCGCCGCGCTCAACCTCCGGCCGTCGGGGCGATCGGCGTGCAGAGGAACCCGCGCGGGTGGGCGGGGTCGAGGGCGGTGAGGACGTCGGCGCCGACGATGTGGTCGTAGGGCATCGAGAGGTGGTCGCCGAGGTCGAGGATGCACTGGTTCTGGAGCAGGACGTTTTTCACGTTCGAGCCTGAGAGGAAGGCCGAGGTGTAGGGGGTGACGACCTGGTCGTAGCGGGTCTGGATCACCGTGTATTCGACCCCGGGCACGGTGTCGCCACCGCTGTTCAGTTCGGCGAGGAAGGCCGAACCGACGATCTGCTCCTCGCAGGCCGGGCAGAGGGCGCCGGTGAACTGTTCGCCGCCGGGGAAGAAGCGGGCGAGGATGCCGATCCCGTCGACGGTGGTCCCGTGGTTGGAGGGCGAGAGGCCGACGAGGGTGTGGACCTCTTCGGCCCCGCCGAGGAACTTGAGGTAGTAGCGCGGCATCATCCCGCCCTGCGAGTGGCCGACGATGTCGACCTCGGCGGCGCCGGTCGCGGCCCGGACTTTGTCGACGAAGGCGTTCAGTTCGGCCGCCGAGTTGCGGATCTCGCCGGTTCCGTAGACGCCGATCGCGCCGCTGCCGGCGTAGGAGCCGTAGTTGAGGGCGAAGACGCAGTAGCCGTTGTTCTTCAGCAGCGGCGAGATCGCCTGCCAGCTGTTCGACATGTCGGCGAAGGTGCCGTGGACGAGGACGACCGGGCGCGGATGGGCGGCGCTCGGTTTGCAGCTCCAGTCGTTGGCCCCGGGAGGGCTGGCGGTCGGGCTGGTGTGGGCGTAGCCGTAGACGCCGTTCCAGACAACCGGCAGTTCGGCCTGGGCGCTGCCCGCCCCGATTCCGAGCACACCGAGGACCACCGTCGCCAGCACCAGCAGCTTCCGCTTCATCGCAACCTCCCGCTTCATCGTCGATTCCCGCCTCTCAGTTTCCTACCCAAAACTTACTATAAGAAAAATTGAGCTTCCTGGGAAGGAGTGGACCCGGTCACGTCCCTGGTTTGGTCAGCTTCGCCGCCAGGGGCGTGCCGGCGCCCCAATCGGGCCCGGCCTCGCCGACCGCCATGCAGTACCTCCGGCTCGGGCAGGAGACGCCTGCGAGCTGGGTGAACGGCTTCGGATCGGGCGAAGGCCGGCGGATCCACCTGCGTCCGTCCCAGGTCATCGCAATCGTCGTCTCGGTTTCCCCGGGGAGCGCAACCCCTCCCACGGCGGCGCAGAAACTGTTCGCCGGGCAGGAGACGCTGCTCAGGATCCCGGTGCCCTTTCGGTTCGAGCGCGGGGTCGGGACGACCGACCATCTGCTCCCGTCCCAGCGCTCGGCGAACGGCCCGATGACCCTGCCGACCGTGGCGTTGCCGACCGCCATGCATGAGCTCTCCGAGGTGCAGAAGACGCTTTCGAGGCTGGCCGAAGGCGAGCCCTTGGGGTGCGGCGCAGCGACGATTTCCCACTTGCGCCCATCCCAGTGCTCGATCAGCGGCAGCAGTTTGAAGGCGCCGACCGTCACGCAGAAGTCGGGCGAGGGGCAGGACACGCCGAGCATCCCATGGGTCGGGCCCGCTATTTCGTCCTTCGGATTCGGCGGGTGCTCGAGCTTCCACTTCCTCCCGTCCCAGCGGGCTGCGTAGTTCTCGTAGCCAACTTCGTGGAAGTTCCCCGCGGCGGTGCAGATGGTCCTGGAGAGGCAGGAGACGTCGTTCAGGAGCAGTTCCGTCCACTTCTGCGACACAGGTGGTGCAAAGGGGCGGATCGCCCACTTGGCATCGCCACCAGCCGCTTCTCGCTGCAAGCTCCAGGTTCCGGGCGGGTTGTTGCCGACCGCCATGCACCAGGTCGGCGTCGGGCAGGAGATCGCCTTCAAAACAGAATCGACCGCGGCGATCGGCTTCCATTCGCCCCCGTCCCATTCCTCTGCGAAGCCCCTTGACGCCTGCCACTGGCTGCCGACCGCGATGCACCGGGATGGAGCTGGGCAGGCGACGTCCTGGAGCCCGTTGTCCCGCCCCCCGGGCTCGGTGACGAAGTGGACCGACCAGTCACACGTGTTCAGCCGCTTGCAGGAGGGCGCGACAACCGACGCCTCGTCACCTTTCTTTTCGTCGCAGCCGGGAATGCCGATCGCGGGCGCAAGCAACGCAAGCGGGATCAACAGCGAAGGAAAGGCACGACGGATCATTGGCTACCGTGGCTAGGCAGGCAATCAAAAACCCCTTAGTAAGTCAACGTGTGCCGAGCGGTGCCTCGCCTGCGCGGGGTCAGAGCTCCAGCTCGTAATAAAGCATCGTCGCCCCCTCCGGCCCTTCTTCATTCGTGAAGCCGAGCTTCTCGTAAAGGCCGCGGGCGGCGACGTCGCTCTCGCCCGTGTTCAACTCGACCCAAGCCGCATCGTGCTCGCGGCAGGTCGACAGCACAGCCCGCATCAGCGCATGACCGATTCCCCGGCCGCGGAGTTCCGGCACCACGTAGAGCTCCTGCAGGTAGGCCTCCTGCTGCTCGGTCCAGATCGAGGGGCGGAAGCGCAGCAGCGCCAGGCCGTCGGGGCCGTTGCCCGCCAGCAGGACCGTCATCTCGCCCTCCCTCAGCATCCGCTCGGCGTGCCGCGTCAGCTCCACCACCGGCGGCGTCTCCTCCTCGTACTCGGTGTTGAAGTCGTGGAGCAGGCGGGCGATCGGCCCGGCGTCCTCCACCGTCGCCTCGCGGATCTGTATCTCTGTCTCAGCCATGCCCCCAGTTTCCCTGCCCGACGAAGTCCGCGCCGCCTGCGCCTGGGTGGCCGGGCGGGCGCGCTTCGTCCAAATCGACGAGGGGCGGATCGGGGACTATGCGCGCGGGCTGCCCGACCCCGGAGCCGAAGCGGCTGAGCCTCCTGTGGGCGCCGGCGATCCTGAGGCAATCGCGGCCTATGCGATCTGCATGAACGCGATCAACTTCGGCTCCGGCTGGTGGCCGACGATCCGCAAGCGAGATGGGCTCAGCGGATACGGGACCATGGCGGCCGGGCTGCGAGAGCGTTTCGAGATGGAGGGGCCGTGGCGCCCGCAAGACCTGGCCGCGCTCGACGCCGCCGCCGTCGCTGCCGTGCTCGGCCAGGATCCCGATCACCGGCTGATGGGGCAGTTCGCGGCGGCCCTGCGAGACGTCGGCGCCCACCTGCTAGCGGAGTACGAGGGTCGCTACATCGACGTCGTCGCCGCTGCCGCCTCGATCCCCGGCCTCGCCGCAATCTTCGCCGGCTGGGGATCCTTTGCCGACATCTCCGATTACGAAGGCCGCGCAGTCCCCTTCTACAAGCGCGCCCAGATCGCCGCCGCCGACCTCCACCGCGCCGGTGTCGCCGACCTACCCGGAATCGAGGCCCTCACCGCCTTCGCCGACAACCTGGTGCCGCACGTGCTCCGCGTCGACGGGGTGCTGCGCCTCGACCCCGCCCTCGCCGCGGTGATCGAAGCCGGGGAGCTGCTCGAGCACGGCTCGCCGCAGGAGGTCGAGCTGCGGGCTTGCGCCGTCCACGCCGTCGAGCTTCTCGCCACCGAGTCGGGCCTCAGCCCGGCCGAGATCGACAGTGCCCTCTGGAACCGCGGCCGCAACCGTCGCTACAAGTCGCTGCCGCGACCGCGCTCCCGCAGCACCGCCTACTAGCCCTGCTGCCTAGAACGGCTGCGGAGACCAGAGCGCCTCGTACAGCCCCGCCAGCGCGTCGGTGACGAGGCTCTCGTCGTCACCGCGCAGGACCTTGCCGTCCTCGCCGTCGAGCAGGACCGGGATCCAGGCGGAGACCTTGCCGCGGCCCCAGCCGCTCGGATCGGCGGGCGGCGCTGCACAGCTGTGGATGGTTCCGTCTCTCTGCACTTCCGCCCAGACCGTCTCCCCCTCCGAGCCCGCGGCATCGTCCTCGCTGCGGACTTCCAGGAGCAGGCAGCGGCCGCCGTGCTCTGGAAGTTTGGCCAGCGGCAGCGCCACCCGCAGGACCGTCGCCATTTCCTCCGCCGTCATTCCTTCTTCGTCCTCGGCGACGACGTGGTGGTGGCGCCAGCGGGCGATGCCGGCGAGGAGGCCCATCTTGCGGCGGGTTTTCTCGCTCAGCCCGTAGCAGCGGCGCCGCCCCGGGCCCTGCCACTCCTCGAGCAGGCCGCCGGTCTTGAAGAGGCCCGCGCGGCGGTTGACCTGGTGGTAGCTGAGCCCGTGGCGCCCGCGCGCCAGGTCGGTCGGCGAGCGTCCCTCGCAGCTGAGGTCCTCGACCATCCCCGTCTCCCACATATCAGCCAGGAGGCCGAGCGAGGCCCAGGCGTGGGCGTCGATGCGGCCGTCGGGAAGGCGGGTCAGCGAGGCGTCGGCGAAGCGGTTGACGAAGGTGTAGAGCTCGGTCCCGCAGGGGTCGCTGAGCATATGGACGACCTTCGAGGGCACGCCCGGTTCCTCTTCGCGCTCCACCACCTCCAGTTCGGCCAGCTTGCCGGCGTAGCGATAGATCGTCCGCGGCGCATAGCCCGGCACCTGCTCGGTCAGCGTCTTGGTCCGCAGCGGCCCCTCGCCGAGGGCCATCAGGATCGCGCCGGTGGCGCCAGCGCTGAGCAGGCGCAGCACTTCGGCGCTCGAGGCGCCGGCGACGCAGGCGTCCTCGCGTTCGGAAGGTTGCAGATTCTCGGTCCCCGAAAGTCCAGTCGTCATCGCAGCGTCTCCAGCCGTGCGTGGTCAGCAAGCACTCAACTGGTGTTGCTTGGGTACCCGAAAGTACTAAGCGCTAACTTAAAATTCGTACGAGCGTGCGCGTTTCTGGCGCTCGACGGCTAGCTTCACCAGCCGGTCGCAGAGCTCGGCGTAACCGATCCCGCCCGCCTCGAAGAGCTTCGCGTAGACGGAGGTGTCGGTAAAGCCGGGCATCGTGTTGATCTCGTTGACGAGCACGGAGCCGTCGGGCTCGACGAAGAAGTCGCAGCGGGCGAGGCCGGAGCAGCCGGCCAGGGTGAAGACCTCGACTGCTAGCTCGCGCACCCGCTCGATCGTCTCCTCGCCGAGCGGGGCCGGGACGCGCAGCTCCATCCCGCCCTCCGTGTACTTGGCCTCGAAGTCGTACCAGACCCCCTGGGCGACGATCTCGCCCGGCAGCGAGGCCTCCGGCTCGATGTTGCCGAGGACCGAGCACTCGACCTCGCGGCCGCCGGCCGAGGCCTCGACGATCACCCGCGGGTCGTGGCGCAGCGCCAGCTCGACCGCGGCGTCGAGCGCGTCGAGCTGCTCGACCCGGGTGATGCCGACGCTGGAGCCCATCCGCGACGGCTTCACCCAGAGGGGCAGGCCCAGCTGCTCGCAGCGGCCCCACCAGTCGCTGCCTTCGACCGCGGCGAACTCGACCTGCGGCACGCCGTGCTCGGCGAAGAGGCGCTTCAGCGTCAGCTTGTCCATGCAGATCGCCGAGGCGAGGACGTCGGAGCCGACGTAGGGAACGTCGAGCCACTCGAGCAGCCCTTGGACGCTGCCGTCCTCGCCGAAGGCCCCGTGCAGCGCCGGGAAGACCGCATCGGCATCGAGCAGCCCAGCGCCCGGAACCAGCTCGACGGGACCGCCGGCAGTGCTCCAGTGGCCGTCGCGGCCGATCGTCACCTCGACCGCTTCGTGCCCGCCGTCGCGCAGCCCGCGCGCCACCGCCGCCCCGGAGCGCAGCGAGACCTCGTGCTCGGAGGAGCGGCCGCCCGCCAGCACCGCCACCCTCATTCTTCTTCGCTTTCTTCGGGCGGCGCGGCGGCGCGCTTGCCGACCGTGATCGTCACCGTCGTCCCCGGTTCCTCTTCGGAGCCCGGCGGCGGGAACTGGTCGATCACCCGGCCGACCTGGCCGGGGATTTCGGTTTCTTCTTCTTCGACGCTCGGCGTCAGCCCGGCGGCGCGGAGCGCTTCCACCGCTTCACGGCGTTCCTTGCCGATCACGTTCGGCACCTTCGCCTCTTCTTTTTCTTCGCCGCCGGAGACGACGATCGCCACGGTCGCGCCCGGTTCGACCTTGCTGCCGGCGTCGGGCGACTGGCGGATCACCCGGCCCTTCGGTTCGGAGCTTTCCGCTTCGGAGACGCTCGCTTCGAGCCCGTGGCTGCGGATCCTCTGCACCGCCGTTTCGCGCTGGCTGCCGACCAGCACCGGCACCGCGACCAGCTTCGGGCCGCGGGAGACGAAGATCGTCACCGTCGAGCCGTTGGTCGCCGTCTGCCCGCCGCCGGGTTCGGAGCGGACAACCCGGCCGGATTCGACCGAGTCGGAGTTGAGCCGCTGGACGGCGACTTCGAAGCCGGCCGCTTCCAGCTTCCGCGTCGCCGCTTCCTCGCTTTCGCCAGCGACCGAGGGGACCTTGCCGCTGCCGGGCCCCGAGCTGACCGTCAGCGTCACCTCCGGCTTCGAGCAGAAGAAGGTGATGAAGGCGCAGTCGAGCGAGGCCTCCGGCGGCGAGGCGGGCGGGTCCTGCTCGAGCACTTCGTTCGCCGGGGCGTCGCGCTGCACCCGGATCACTTCGCCGACCGAGAAGCCCTTCTGCTCGAGCAGCGTGATCGCGACGTTGAGCTGGTTGCCGGTGACGCCGGGGACCTTGGTCGTCGTGTCGCGGGTCAGCGCCAGGCCGACGAGGATGCCGATCAGGATCGCGGCGACGAGCAGGGCCCAGAGCCAGTTGTTGCGCTTGCGCTCCTCGAGCACCTCCTCCTCGGGCGTCGCCACCACCGGCGGGGCGGCCGCGAAAGCCGCCGTCTGCCGGCCGACGCCGGGGTCTTTCAGCGCCGCGTCGAGGGCGGCGATGAAGGCGTCGGCGCTCTGGAAGCGCTGGCCCGGCTCCTTCTCCAGCGCCCGCATCACCACCGCGTCGAGCGCCGGCGAGACCTGCGGGTTGATCGAGCTCGGCCGCACCGGCGTCTCGGCGACCTGTTTCATCGCGATCGCCACCGCGCTGTCGGCTTCGAAGGGGACGCGCCGGGTCAGCGCCTCGTAGAGGATCACCCCGATCGAGTAGAGGTCGGAGACCGGGGTGACCTCGAAACCCTGCGCCTGCTCGGGCGAGAGGTACTGCGGCGTGCCCATCACCGAGCCGGTCTGGGTGATGTCCGAGACGCCGGCGCGGGCGATCCCGAAGTCGGTGACGACCGCCTTGCCCTCCTCGTCGACGATCACGTTCTGCGGCTTCAGGTCGCGGTGGACGATGCCGTTGCGGTGGGCGAAGCGCGCCCCCTCCAGGACCTGGCGGACCAGCGCCACCGCCTGATCGGGGCTGAGGCCGCGGTCGATCAGCTCCTTCAGGGTCGGCCCCTGCACGTAGCGCATCGCGATGTAGTTGACGTCGCCGTCGGAGCCGCGGTCGTAGACGGCGACGATGTTCGGGTGGGTCAGGCCGGCGGCGTGCTCGGCCTCGCGCTGGAAGCGCCCGACGAACTCCTGGTCCTGAAGGAAGCGGCGGTGGAGGATCTTCAGCGCCACCTGCCGCTGCAGGTGCGTGTCCTCGGCCAGCCAGACGTCGGCCATGCCGCCGCTGCCGATCCGGCGGACGACCCGGTAGCGGTTGTCGACGATGCTTCCCTCGGCCAGCTCAGCCACGCGCCACCATCCTCCTCATTCTTCGCCGTTCAGGATCGTTTCCGCGACGTCGCGGAAGATCGGCGCCGCGACGTCGTTGCCGAACTGTTCCGTGCACTCGACCGAGGCCGCGATCGCGATCTTCGGGTCGTCGGCGGGAGCGAAGCCGATGAACCAGGCCTGGTTCTCCTCTTCGCCGCCCCCGCAGGCCAGGTTGCCGGGGGTTTCCGCGGTGCCGGTCTTGCCGGCGACGGGGACGCCGGAGATCGCGGCGTTGGTCCCGGTCCCTTCGCTGACCACCCCTTCCATCGCCGTCGTCAGCTCTTCCGCGGTCTCCTTGCTGACCGCCTCGCTGTAGACGGAGGGGTCCATGTTGTCGGTGACGCGGCCGTCGGGGTCGACGACCCGCTTCCAGATCTGCGGCTTCATCAGCTTGCCGCCGTTGGCGACCGCGGCCGCCACCTGCGCCATCTGCAGCGGCGTCGCCAGCAGCCGCTCCTGCCCGATCGCGACGCGAGCGAGGTCGACGGGGTCGTTGGCGTGGAGGAGTTCGTCGTTTTCGATGTCGTAGACCCCGCTCGGCAAGACCTCGTCTTCGGGCAGGTCGATCGGCGGCTTCGAGTTGAAGCCGAACCGTTCCATGTATTCGAACAGGGTGTCGTTGCCAAGTTGTTGCCCGAGCTGGCCGAACCAGGTGTTGACCGAGTTGGTCAGCGCGGTGTCGAGGGCGATCGGGCCGAAGTCCTCGTTGAAGTCGTTCTGCAGCGGCGTCCCTTCGACTTCCAGCGTGCCCGGCGCGTCGATCGTCGTTTCCGGGGTGATCGCGCCGCTGTCGAGCCCGGCGGCGGCGGTCACCACCTTGAAGGTCGAGCCCGGCGGGTAGCGGCCCTGCGTCGCCCGGTTCAGCAACGGCGTTTCGACATTGTCGTTGGCCAGCTTCGAGTATTCGTAGGGCACGCGGTTGGGATCAAAGGGGGCGTTGGAGGCCATCACCTTGACCGCGCCGGTGCTCGGTTCGATCGCCACCACGGCGCCGAAGCCCTGTTCCTCGAGGTCGCCCACTGCCACCCGCTGGGCTTCGCTGTCGATGCTGGTGACGATGTCGTTCCCTTCCTGGGTGTGGCCGAGCAGCTCGTCGGCGATCGAGCTGAATTCGGAGCCTTCGCCGACCAGTTCTTCGTTGTGGAACTGCTCGAACTCGGAGTCGCCGTACTTGACGAAGCTGTAGCCGATCGGGTGGCCGAACAGCGTCCCTTCCGGGTAGCGGCGGACGTAGCGCTTGGAGGCGCCCTTGCCCTTGGCGACCGACTTCGCGATCACGGTGCCGTCGGCGGCGAGGATGCGGCCGCGGGGGATCTGCTGCTGCTCCAGCAGCGGCCGCTTGTTGGCGTCTTTTTCCTTCAGCGCTTCGGCGTCGAAGACCGACCAGTAGGACGTGAACCCGATCAAGACCGCGAAGAGGGCCATCACGAAGGCCGACAATTTGACGATCTGCCGGTTCACGCCGCCGCTCCCAGGGCCGGGACCCGGCCCGCCGGTTCGGCCGCCTCGCGGCGGGCCCGGTCGGAGACCAGCAGCAGCAGCGCCAGGAGGACGAAGTTGGCGACGATCGAGCTGCCGCCGTAGCTGATGAAGGGCAGGGTGACGCCGGTCAGCGGGATTACCCTGACGACGCCGCCGATGATCACGAAGGCCTGGATCGCGAAGACCGCCGTCAGCCCCGTCGCCAGCAGCTTCGAGAAGCCGTCACCGGCGAGCAGCGCGACCTTGAAGCCGCGGGCGGCGATCAGCGTGTAGACGAGGATGACGCCGACGGCGCCGAAGAGACCGACCTCGTTGACGATCAGGGCGTAGATCATGTCCGTCTGCGCCGCCGGCAGCAGCGAGTTGTCAGTCCCCGGGACGACGATCAGCGCCTGCCCGAAGCCTTTGCCGAAGAGCCCCCCGTCGGCCTGGGCGAAGATCGAGTTGAGGATCTGGTAGCCGCTGCCCTGCGGGTCGGCGTAGGGGTGGAGCCAGATGTCGACGCGCTCGTGGACGTGGGGCACGGTGCTGGCGAAGAACCAGGCGCCGACCAAGAACATCGCCATCCCGATGACGACGAAGGAGAAGCGCCCGGTCGCAACGTAGAGGAGGGCGAGGAAGGCGGCGAAGAACATCAGCGAGCTGCCGAGGTCGCGGATGAAGACGAGCATGAACATCGAGGCGCCCCAGACGACCAGCATCGGCCCGAAGTGCTTCAGCGGCGGC
>Ga0070661_100000215_pt1 | contig 47994 bp, 35 predicted proteins | sample KBSC43metaG_FD_64663 | JGI IMG/M metagenome (GOLD analysis project Ga0070661, IMG submission 64663) | Corn rhizosphere microbial communities from Kellogg Biological Station, Michigan, USA - KBS C4-3 metaG | ecosystem: Host-associated > Plants > Roots > Rhizosphere > Soil ... | reverse complement strand
GGTTCCAGAAGGCCGGACGGCTCGACCAGAACCCGGACGCGGTAACTTTCCATAACGGCTTCGGGGGAATTCAGGATGGGCTGGATCGTCCAGCCCACGCCGGCACTGCGCTCGACCACGCCTTCCTTGGCCAGTCGCCACAGGACGCGTGTGACCAATCCCCGCTGGACCTCGTAGCGGCGGATAAGATCGATTTCCGTCACCTCTTCCTTCCAATGGCCTCTGACGATATCGCGAACAACATTGGAATAAAGCTTCTCTTCCTCCGACATCGGAATGCCGAGGCGCCCGAGGTTGATCGAACCCGGCGTGACGGCGAGAAAATAGCCGCGGTTGGCAACCACCTTAAGAACTCCGATTTTTTCCAGATAGTTCAGCGTGGCCCGGACAGGAGTGCGCGAAACGCCAAAAAGCGCCGCGAATTTCTCCTCGGTCAGGTGCTGGCCCTTCTCCAGATCGTTGTCCTTAATGTATTCAACGATCTGCAGCGCAATCTTGGCTTGAAGATCGCTGATACGCTGGGTCTTTTTCGGCACTGGGCGGCGTCCTGCAATAACGGCGGCTGGCGGGCTGACTGGACTCTATCATAAACAAATACAGGAACGGGTGAAATGGCTTCTGAGCGTGCTGACTTGGGATATTACGACACCGGGCGAACGCCCTTCTTGGCGCTGCAGGCCGATCCCCGATTTTCCTATTGCCTGTTCGTCCCGCCCGACTATCGCGAATCAAATAAAGCTTATCGCCTGATTGTCTTGGTCCACGGCACAGAACGCAGTGCCGCAGCCTATCGTGACGCCTTTGCCGACCTGGCAGTCGAGCGGGATTGCATCATTCTGGCGCCACTGTTCGCTGCGAACATGACATCGGCCTACGATCTGAGCAGCTACAAGTTTATCCGGTATGGCGGCATCAATTACGACGATATCCTGTTCGCCATGGTGGCGGAGGTTGCCGCCAAATATCGGCTGAAGTCCGAAAAGTTTTCGCTCTACGGCTTTTCCGGAGGTGGCCATTTTGCGCATCGGATGTTCATCCTCCACCCCGAAAGATTGGAGGCGGTTTCGATCGGGGCGCCTGGCCTTGTTACGCTGCTCGATCCTTCCAAAGCCTGGTGGGCCGGCATTTCCGACCTGGAGAAGCGGTTCGGCAAGACACTCAATCTCGACGCCATGCGAACGGTCCCGGTGCAGATGGTGATAGGCGATCAGGATACCGAGACGTGGGAAATCACCCTGGATCGGACATCGGAATGGTGGGTGGAAGGGGCCAACGATGCCGGCGTAACCCGGCTCGATAGGATCGCTTCACTCAAAAAAAGCTTTGAAGACCATGGCATTGCCGTGCGCCTCGATTGCGTGTCCGGCGCGGCGCATCTGGGCATCGCCATGTTCCCCTCTGTGATCGCATTCTTCGCCGACGTGCTCAGCGGGCGTGCATGACACATTGTTTTTAATCGGCCTTAGACTCAATTGACAGGAATGTCTGCCAGAGGAATATCCCATTATAATCATTAACTTGTGCAATATACCTTTTCTCGGGCCAAACCAGACTTGTTTTTTATCGATATTAGATACAAGATTGGAATGGTGCTGCTGACTGTTCGGCCGCATGTAAGAGGGGCAATTCATATGCACAAGAGAACTTCGCTCGCCGCAATGTTGAGCGCTTCTGCTGTATTCCTCGGTTCCAACGCGTTCGCAGCCGATAGCGATTCCGTGGAAACCGTCACCGTAACCAGTTCTCGTATCTCGACCGATCTTAAGACGTTCGCCGGTTCGGTAACCATCATCAGCCGTGACGACGTGCTCACCCAGACAAAATTTTCCAACGATCTGGGGCAATTGCTATCCAATTCGATTCCCGGTCTCGCCGTATCTTCGAGCGGCAGCTACTCAAATTTTGATCAGACCCTGCGCGGGCGCAAACCGGCGATCTTTATCGACGGCATACCGGTCAGCGTGACCTTGCGTGACGGCGGCCGCGACAATCGGCTAATCGGCACCAATGCCATCGGCGGTATCGAGGTGGTGAGTGGCGCCACGGCAATTTATGGCCTTGGCGGCGCCGGCGGCTTGATCAACTACGTCACGCGGACGCCGGGAGAAGGCGCACCGGAATTCGAGACCAACGGCAGTTTTGGCGGGTCATTGACGAACTTTTCCGACAGCACAAATTTCTCAGTCGGTCAGAGCGCGCTTGGGCGATTTGACAACTTCTCTTACGTCGTTACGGGAAATTTCGAGAAGTACAATTCGCTTTTCGATGCCGATGGCGATCGCATTCCGCCCGATCCGCAAAGCCAGGGCGGCATCGCCGACACGAAGACCTACAATTTCTTTGCAAAGCTCGGTTACGATCTCACCGATACGCAGCACATCTACCTCACCGGCAGCGCCTATGAGCTTCTGCAAGACACCGACTACTCGAACGGCGTCGGCGTGTATCGGGTATCGAAAACGCCTGCTGTTCCTGTTCCGCCGCTGGGCAACCACCAGTTCACGCGCAATCACATTGCGAGCCTTCGCTACCTCAACGAAAACATCTTCGGCAGTTCGCTTGATGTCGACGCCTATTACAGCCAATACAAATCGCTCTTTGCCTTCTACGCATACCCCTACTATCCACCCAATGGCGGCCAAAGCTCGATCGACAATTTCGAGCGTGGCATCCGCACCACCATCAACACACCCGTCGATCTTGGAACGGGTGGGGGTAATGTGCAGTGGGGCGTGGATTATTCCTATATCGACTCGCGCCAGCGGATGACGAATGGCCAATTGCTTGTGCCGGATCTCAAGCAGAATGCGATTGCGCCCTTTGCGCAAGCGAGCCTGCCCGTCACACCGTGGCTCACGCTCAACGGCGGAATTCGCTGGGAGGATGACTCCATCGCCGTCAATACCTTCACGACGATTCCCATCTATACGCCGAGCCTGCCCGGCGGAGTAACTGTGCAGGGTGGGACGCTCGACTATTCGAAAGTGCTTTTCAACATCGGCGGCGTAGTGGCGCCATTCTCTTCCGGTCCGCTCGCCGGCGCCAGCGCGTATGCAGTCTTCTCCCAAGGCTTCTCAGTCGGCGATTTCGGCCGCGCGTTGCGTTCAACCACGGCCACCTCGATCTCGCAGTTCGATTTCAAGCCGCAAGTCATCGACAGCTATGAAATCGGCCTGCGGGCCGACTACCCCGGGTTTACCGGTCACATAGCGGGCTATTTCAACACATCGGAATATGGCTCGACCTTCAATGCCGTCACCTTTGAGCTTGTCCGCGCTCCCGAACACATCTGGGGCCTGGAAGCGGCATGGGATGTCAAACCGACCGACACGTTCTCGTGGGGTGGTTCGGTGAGCTGGACCAACGGCAGGACACAGAATGTCACAACGGAAGTGTGGTCGCCGCTGGACGATACGCGCATTCCGCCGCTGAAACTCATGAGCTATGTGCAGGAACAATTCCTGCCGGATCTCATGGGGCGCGCGCAACTCACCTATTCCGGAAACGAGTCGCGGTTCCCAGGAAATCCCGGCGTCTACGGAAAGTCGAATATACCGGCCTTCGCATTGCTGGATCTGATGGTTAGCTATGATACCGATTACGGAACGTGGACCTTGGCCGCAGACAATGTGCTGAACGAGGATTATTACACGCCGGATTCCTATATCTACGCAACCAACACCAACTTTACGAAGGGGCAGGGCGCCACGTTTCGCATTTCCTACAGCATCAAATATTGAGAGCGTGGAAGAGATATCGGCCTCCGCGACGGTTTCCGTCGCGGAGGTTTTTGTTTAGTCGGGCTTGTAGCTTTGCGCCATGATCCGCGCCACTTCGCGACCACTCGCGTCGGATTCGGCAAGCAGACCGCGCATCACCCTCAACCGATCCGCGGCGGGATGGGCTTGGCTGAGCTTGGCCGCACCTTCCAGGGATTCAATGTGCAGCCGGAAGGCCCGGATGCGCGGTAGCAACATGTCCACCATACCTGCAGGCGCATCCTCTAAACGCCAGGGCTCGCGCGCAGCCTTCTCCATCACCGTGATGGTGCGGATCAATATGTTTCGTGCGCCCTCACCATCCATCACCGGTTCAAGGCTACCGCGAACCTGGGCTGAAAGATAATTCCAGGTTGGAACTTGAGGTTTATCCACGTACCAGCGTGGAGAGACGTAAGCGTTGGGTCCGTTGAAAATCGCGAGCGCCGGTTGGACCGTGACCAGCTGGTCCGAATGCGCGTTTCGAAGCGCAATGTGCCCGATCAGGCGTTTTTCATCTTTCGCCTCCGTCTCGAACACCAGTGGAGTCGACGTTGCAAACAGCCCATTGGCCGCCGCCGTCACGACGTTTGCGAAAGGATGGTTGCGGATCAGCGTGCGCAAATCTTCTGCCGCATAATATGGCGGTACGAACATGCTGGCCGGCTGGTCGGACATCGAATTCCCCAATTGTATTCTGTTACGATGAAATGCTAAATTCTTTTCCGGTCCACAACAAGGGAGGGCGACCTGCCCATCGATTTTGAGATCAAGGCGATGATGGATGCCGCTCTTGCGGCCGGTGGCAAGCCTGTTGCCGAGTTGCCGCTCGCGACTGCCCGCGAGGCCTATTCGCAGCGCTATCGCGAACGCAGCCTGCCCGCACCGGTAGGCGTCGCTTCCGAAAACATCGCCATCCCGACGGTCGAGGGCCCTCTTGCCGCCAGGCTATATAAGCCGGAAGGGGCGAAGAACGGGCTTCCGCTTCTCGTCTATTTCCACGGCGGCGGTTTCGTTCTCGGGAATGCGGCAGGCTATGAAGGTCAGAGCATGCGATTGGCCCAGGATATCGGGTGCGCGGTGCTGTTTCCCGAATATCGTCTTGCACCCGAACATCCTTTTCCGGCCGCTCTGCTGGATGCGATAAACACTTTGAATTGGGCTCATGCCCATGCGAACGAGATCGGCATCGACCCATCGCGCATCGCGGTCGCGGGCGACAGCGCGGGCGGCAATCTTGCCGCCAACATGGCTATTGCTTCGCGCGACGGCCGCGTTCCCAAGCTTGCCCTTCAGGTGTTGTTCTATCCTGTCACCGATTATCGCGGTCATTTCGGCTCGGGGCCGAAATTTTCCTCCCGCGAGGAATTCGCGAAAGGCTTCTGGCTGGATCGCACGGCACAGGAATGGTTTGCACGCTCCTATCTTCAGCGCCCGGAAGACGCCCATGACAGCCGCACTTCCATTCTTCTGCAGAGCGATATGAGTGGCCTGCCGCCCGCGCTTGTCATCACTGCAGCTTACGATCCGTTGCGGGACGAGGGCGAAGCTTATGCCAGGAAAATGGAAGCGGCTGGCGTTGCGGTCACCCATTGGTGCATCGAGGGGATGATCCACAATTTCTTGGGGCACACGGCGAAGTCGGCAGCGGCGCGTGCCGCGTTCGACAGGATCGCCGCCGAGATACGCAAACGGCTATGGGCATGACAGCCGCGTATGGCGATACGCGCCTCTTCATCGGTGGTGCGTGGCAGGCCGGACGGGCGGGCGAGATCGCAGTCGTCAATCCGGCTACGGAAGAGACGATCAGCCATGTCGCGCGCGCTTCGCGTGGCGATCTGGAAGATGCTGTGGCGGCTGCGAAGCTGGGTTTTTCCGCTTGGCGCGAGGTTTCGACTTTCGATCGCTGTCTCATTTTGCGGGAGGCGGCGAAACGGTTGCGGGCAGACGCTGAGGCGACTGCGGAGCTGATGAGCCTCGAACAAGGAAAACCGGTGACACAGGCCAAAGGCGAAGTGCTTGCCGGGGCCGACATCATCGACTGGTTCGCCGAAGAAGGTCGCCGTACTTACGGACAGGTCGTCCCGTCCAGACATCCCTCGGTGACCCAGATCGTCGTCAAGGAACCGGTCGGCATCGTTGCAGCGTTCACGCCGTGGAATTTTCCGGTCAACCAGGCTGTGCGGAAAATCTCCGCTGCTCTGGCCGCTGGCTGCTCCGTCATCCTTAAGGGGCCGGAAGAAACGCCGGCCTCGGTGGCAGCACTTGTTCGCGCATTTGTCGAAGCCGGTCTTCCGGCGGGAGCGTTGAATCTCGTTTTCGGCGCACCGGCCGAAATCTCGGCTTATCTCATTGCGCATCCCGACGTGCGCAAGATTTCCTTCACCGGGTCTACCGCTGTCGGAAAGCAGCTTGCAGCGCTTGCCGGGCAGCATATGAAGCGCATCACGATGGAGCTGGGAGGCCATGCACCCGCAATCGTCTTTGCAGATGCGGATGTGGCCCAGGCGGCGACGATTTTGGCCACTCAGAAATTTCGTAATGCGGGACAGATCTGCGTTGCTCCGACCCGTTTCCTTGTCCACGAAGACATATTCGATGCGTTCACAGACAGCTTTGTTGAAAAAGCGCGTTCTTTGAAAGTCGGGCCGGGCAACGATCCGTCATCGCAACTGGGTCCGCTTGCGAACGAACGCCGTCTCACGGCGATGCAGACGCTAGTGGACGACGCGGTTGGCAAGGGTGCGCGTCGTCTCACCGGCGGCAAACGCCTCGGCAATCGCGGCTATTTCTTTGAAGCCACCGTGCTTGCCGATGTTCCGTTGACCGCCGTGGCCATGAATGAAGAACCGTTTGGACCGATCGCGTTGATCAACCGCTTTTCCGATCCGGAAGACGCCATCGAAGAAGCAAATCGCTTGCCATTCGGCCTTGCCGCTTACGCCTACACACGGTCACGCGAAACTATCCGGAAGATCAGCGGCGCCATCGAGGCCGGGATGCTATCCATCAATCATCACGGCCTGGGACTTCCGGAACTTCCTTTCGGCGGAATCAAGGATAGCGGTTACGGAACGGAAGGCGGCTCGGCTGCGCTCGATGCCTATCTTAACGCCAAGCTGATCACTCAGGCCTGACGCGCGCGAAGGCGCGCCTGCGCCTTTTGACGATTGCGCACCCACCACAATCCAAAACCCAGCGCGATCATGCTCATCAGCCAAAGCCCGTTCACAACGCTCAAGACCCTGCCGGGCAATCCCAAAATCTCGCCGGTGTGAACCGGAAACGTGTCCATTGCGAATTGGGTGGCAAAAGGGGCGGTTCGGGCATCGTAAGAGGCCAAAACCTTGCCGTTCGTGGCATCGACATAGACCGCGGTCGTGCCGAAGACGCGCCGCGGTTCGCCTGGTGCTTTGACGCGCACACGGTACCGCGGCGATTTTTCTGTTGGCATCTCCAGCACGGCGAATGTCGACCCGGGATATTGCGCGATGGCGGTTTCGATGGCCTGCGAAGCGGGGATATGGAATGCAGCCGATGGTTTGGGGGCTACATTTGGCGCTTGCGTCGAAACACCCAGCAATTCATCGATCGGCTCGATCAGCCCTAGAATGGCGCCCGCAGAATTGAAGATAATGGCAGGCGCGACAAACCAGAGCCCAACCGCGCGATGCCATGTGAACCAGATCATGGCGGGCTGCTTCTGCCTGGAAGGCAACAGCCAGTTGCGCCAGCGCCCGCGTGGCGGCCATGCCAGTTGCAGACCGAAAGCAACAGCTGTGATCAGCAGCACACCGCTGAGACCGAGAAAGATGCGCCCGGTCTCGCCTGCAAAAAGAGATGTGTGAAAAAGATACATGAGCTGGAATGCTGTCATGGAACAGTAGTCGAAATCGAACGGGCGATCCCGCAGGACGTCCCCTTTGCCGTCGAGTCTCAGCAAATGCGTGCCGTTGGGTTCGCGTAGGTAAAGGTCATAAAAGCCGGGCAATCCGCCAGACGCGGTGAGCACCGTTACACCGCCGTTCGGATGGCGGCGGTCTTCGATGACGATGCGTTGGTCGATGCGCTTTAGATCGACGGCGGCAGCCGGAGCGCCAAGCAGCGCATCGTCCCATTCGCGATGGAACACCAATATCGTTCCGGTTAGCGCCTGCAGAAACCAGAGCCCGCACACTGTGAGGCTTATATATTTGTGCAGGGTCCGGATCAGATACATTTGCAGGGCAGTCTAGGCTGCCTCGGCGAGCGCGCTTTCGGGAGCGCGCGCGGTGAGGCCGAGCGCGTGTGCCACGTCATCGTTGGTCAGTTCTCCGCGATAAGCGTTCAGTCCGCGCCGCAAATGTACGTTGGTGCGAAGCGCTTTTTCCACGCCCATATCCGCCAGATCCAGAACGAAGGGCAGGGTGGCATTGTTCAGCGCATAAGTTGAGGTGCGCGCAACCGCGCCGGGCATATTGGCGACGCAATAATGCACGATATCGTCAATAACATAGGTCGGCTCGGCATGTGTCGTTGGCCGGCTTGTCTCGGCTCCGCCGCCCTGATCGATCGCCACATCCACAAGAACGCTTCCGGGTTTCATCGTCTTCAGGTCGGATGCCAGCACCAGGCGTGGCGCCGCTGCGCCAGGTACGAGCACGCCAATGATCACGCAGTCCGCCGTTTCGAGAAGCCGGGAAATCGTTTCACGGAAGGGAAATGCCGTTTTCAACCGGTCGCCGAAGCGTGCATTGAGTGCGCGCAGAACATGCGCGGAGCGATCGATCACCGTCACGCTTGCGCCAAGCCCTAACGCCATGGACGCCGCATTGGACCCGACAATGCCCCCGCCCAATATGACGACGTTGCTGGGTTCGACCCCAACCGCGCCGCCCAGCAAAACGCCCTTTCCGCGATGATGCGTTTCTAGGCAATTGGCGGCTGCCTGAACCGACATGCGTCCCGCGATCTCCGACATCGGCGCCAAAAGCGGCAAGCCGCCTTCTGGCGATGTCACGGTTTCATAGGCAATGGAAGTTGCCCCGCTCTGTACGACCTCATCCGTCAAAACCTTGTCCGCCGCCAGATGCAAATAGGTGAAAAGCGCCTGGCCGGGGCTAAGGCGTTTGCGTTCGACCTGTAACGGCTCTTTGACCTTCACGATCAATTCGGCAGCGCGAAACAACGCGTCGACATCCGCCTCGATGCGCGCGCCGGCGTTTCGATAATGAGCGTCCGTGGCGCCGATCCCTTGGCCCGCGCCCTGTTCGACAATTACCTCGTGACCGCGGCGTGTCAGTTCGCGCACGCAAGCCGGGATCAATCCAACGCGATTTTCCTGCGGTTTGATTTCTTTGGGAACGCCGATCAGCATGAAATTCTCCGGTTAAGCTATCTTCTTCAGTACAGTTGCCAATGTTTCGACAATCGCGTCGATCTGCTGGCGCGAAATGATCAGAGGCGGCGAGAGCGCGATGATGTCACCCGTCACGCGAATGAGGACACCGGCATCGAAAGCCGCACGAAAGGCCTCCATTGCGCGGGCACCGGCCGCATCCTTGCGGCCTTCCAATTCGATGCCCGCCACCAGTCCGAGATTGCGAATGTCCACCACATGTGGGCTGCCGCGCAGAGAATGAACCGCCTGTTCGAAGTAGGGCTCCAGTTCCTTTGCTCTCGCGAACAGAGATTCCTCGCGATAGGTCTCCAGCGTGGCCATTCCTGCGGCCGCGGCCAAGGGATGACCGGAATAGGTATAGCCATGAAAGAATTCGATGCCCGAGCGCGTGGCATCGATGATCGTGTCGTGGATCGATTGCCGAACAACGACTGCACCCATGGGAACCGATCCGTTGGTCAATCCCTTGGCGCAGGTGACGATGTCGGGCATCACGCCAAAGCGTTCGGCGGCGCTGCCGGCGCCCAAGCGTCCGAAGGCCGTTATGACCTCGTCGAAGATCAGCAAAATTCCGTGTTTTGCAGTGATCGACTGCAGCCGTTCCAGATAACCTTTGGGCGGCACGAGCACGCCCGTGGAACCGGCCAACGGTTCGACGATCACAGCGGCGATCGTTTCCGCGCCGTGAAGCCCGATAATGCCTTCGAGCGCGTCGGCAAATTCCGCGCCCTTTTCCGGTTGCCCCTTTACGAAGGCATTGCGCGCCAGATCATGTGTGTGCGGCAGATGGTCGACGCCCGGCAGAAGTGCAAAAACGCGGCGGTTGCTAACGATCCCACCCACCGAAATACCCCCAAACCCCACGCCGTGATAGCCGCGCTCGCGGCCGATCAAGCGTGTGCGGGCGCCATCGCCGCGCGCGCGATGATAGGCCAGCGCGATCTTCAGTGCCGTGTCGACGGATTCCGAGCCGGAATTGGTGAAGAAAACCCGGTTGAGATCGCCAGGAAAAAGCCGCGCAACGTGATCTGCGAATTCAAACGCCAAGGGATGGCTGAGCTGGAAGGACGGGCCGTAATCCAGTTCGGCCGCCTGCTTTTGTATCGCTTCCACGATCTTCGGCCGCGTGTGTCCGGCATTTACGCACCAAAGACCGGCGGTCGCGTCCAGGATCGGCCGTCCGTCGGGCGTGAAATAATGCATGTCCTTGGCTGAGGCGAGAAGCCGAGGCGACTCCTTGAAAGCCTTGTTGTCCGTGAACGGCATCCAGAAGGAGGAGGCGTTGGGCAGGTCCATGGGCGAAGCCATATTGTATTTCATCGTCATATAATGCAATATGCTCAAATCACAGGTTTGGCAAGCTCGGATCGAAAATCTCACGACAGGATCACGCGAAAACTGGGAATAGCAGGGCTGCAGCTCGATCTCCGCCTTGGAAACAATATCGAACGCATTGAAGCGGAGATACGGGGCGCCAAGGCCCGCATGCCGTGGCTTGATCTGCTCGTTCTCAGCGAACTTTGCGCTTATGGGCCGGACGTCCGACATGCGGAAATGCGGGCGGGTCCCGCCGAACAGGCTTTTTGCCGTTTCGCGAAAGAAGCGGGCGTCTGGCTCATACCGGGCTCGCTTTTCGTTGAAGACAACGGCTCGAACTTTAGCGAAGCCGCTCGCGGTTGGAACGGGTTGGCACAGGTTCTCAAAAGCTTTCGCGATACCCGGATTTCGTTTCCGCAATACACAGCCGGTTCGCGCTCGCCTTTTCTCGGCGCACTTGGTCCGCTCGCCCTGCCGAAATCATCACTCCCGCAAAGATGACAGCCTTGTTCGTCATGGCCCGGCACGTGTCGCACACGCTGTCCTTTTTGGCTCTGCTTGGCGCCCCTGTCGAGGTTGCCAAGGCCGGCGCACCCTATATTACGGACGATCCAGGAATACCCGATCGAGGCCAGTTTGATCTCTACCTCTTCACGACCGGAGCAATCGGCGAACCCGGCGGCACTTTCGGTCTGGAACTCAACTACGCGCTTACCGATGACGTTCAGCTTACTGCGAATGTACCGATGGAACGTGACGTGGGCGGGCCGATCCCCCAAACGGTTCTTGGTAACCCTGAACTCGCTGCAAAATATCGCCTTATCCGGCAAGACGATTTCGGCTGGGATGTTGCGACGGCACCGCGGCTATTTCTGCTATCTTCGGCAAATGGCGGATCCAAGATATTCATTCCGATTTGGATCGGAAAGAGTCTCGACAAGTGGTCGACCTTTGGCGGCGGCGGTTGCACTATCGACGCGAAGAGCGGCGGTAAGAACCATTGCATCGCCGGCTGGGCGGTCACTTACCAAATTGCCCAATCGTTGAGCCTGGGCACGGAAATCTATCGCCAAGGCGCCGAAACGACCGGAGGTCATTCATCGACGGGATTGGGTCTTGGTTTCCAGTACACGGCGTGCAAAAGCATCCAATTGCTGACGGCTTTGGGCCCTCGCTTTGAGGATGTTACAGGCGAAACGCAGGTTGGCTGGCATATGTCGGTCCTGCTTTCGTTCTAAAGAATTCAAAGGTTTGAACATCGCTCGGCCCTCTCACGAAATCTGGGGATCAGAGGTTCGAAACCTTTCGGGCGCGCCATTTCCTTTTCGACGACCCACGCGATCCGTGCGGCCGAGAAATTTTCCCGCGTTTGGGACTTTTTCGAAAAGCCTCGGCGAGAGTTGGCCTCGGGACCGCCTTGTTGGTGGCCGCACGCTTCACCTCGTCGGCGAGGTGGATGTAACAGCGGATCGTAGGGGCTTAATCAGGTCTCGCATCAATCATAAATGCCGCAGTATATTTGGGCGCTCCCAGTATCAGCACTGCGGCGCAGCGATATTGCGAACTTTTTCAGGGGGCTCGACCGCCAGTTTTGGCGTGCTGGCTCATGCAACACTGTCCATCATGCGCGCGAAGGGTGGCGGCGCTTTTCCGCCGTCCCTTTTTGTTGTCCCGGCAGAGCTGCGCCACCTATACAGCGCTTACATATTCCAAGGGGCAATTTTATTTCGCGAACAGGTTGTGCCTACCCGCGGTCAACAGAAAGAAAAAGAGCATCCCCTCGAAAAAGTGGTACCGGCACCCCTACATCGCGGGCTCACCGCCCGTTCAATCTCATGAGAGCGTAGGATTTCACCCTCGTAGACCAAGAAAGCCGGGGGATGGCTGACGGTTCCGATAACGGTCAAAGCAAAGCCGACACCCGCTTTGTCGGTGTGCCGATGAACACGCCCTCCGTCGACGACTGGTTCGTCCGCGAAGTCATACCGCTGGAAGGGCTTTTGATGCAGTTCCTGAACCGTTGCCTGCGCAATCCAAGCGACGCGGCGGACCTGCGGCAGGACGTCTACGTCAAAGTCTATGAAGCCGCACAGAAGAGAATTCCAGATCCCGCAAGGCCGTTTGTCATGACGATAGCGCGCAATCTCGTTGTCGACCGCATCCGCCACGCCCAGGTGATTTCGATCGAGTCGGTCGCGGATTTCGAGCAGCTGTCGATTGAAAGCGACGAACCCGGACCGGATCGCACGGCCGCCGCGCGGTCGGAGCTTGGAAGGTTGCGCAGGGCGCTCGACCGCCTGCCGGAACGCCGCCGGCAGGCGATGATCTTGCGCAAGATCGAGGGGCTGTCGCGACGCGAGATCGCGATCCGCATGGGAATCAGCGAAGCGACCGTTGCCGAACATCTTGCAGCCGGAATGAGCGTGATCGTGTCTGCGATCAATGGCGATCCTTCCGCCGATGGGGATGTGTCGTGAGCGGCCCGCAATCCGATAAAGATTGCCAAGGCATCCCGGCGTCGCAAATCGAAGTCGAGGCGATCTCCTGGGTGGAACGGGCCGACCGCGAAGACTGGGGCGCGCAAGACGACGCCTCGTTGGCCGAGTGGCTGGGAAGATCGACGGCACACCGGATTTCGTATCTGCGGATTCGCGATGGATGGAAGCGCGCCGACCGACTGGTGGCGCTGCGAGGCACATTCGGCACGCCCAAAGAGAACACCGGCACGCGGACCAGGCGCATGCGTCTGCATATTGCAGCCGCGGCGATTGCCGCCGTTTCGCTTGTGGGGATCTGGTCGGTGGTATCGACCAATCAGCCGCAAGCATCGGTCTATTCGACCGATCTTGGGGGCCACAAGGTTCTGACACTCGCGGATGGATCGCAGATCGAATTGAACACCGAAACGGAAATCCGGACCAAATTCGACGAACATAAGAGAACTGTCTGGATCGATCGGGGCGAAGCCTTCTTCAAGGTCGTGCACGATGCCGGCCGCCCCTTTGTCGTATTGGCCGGAAATCATCGCATCACGGATATCGGAACGAAGTTTGTCGTTCGCCGGGAGCCCGATCAGTTGCAGGTGACGCTGGTCGAGGGCAGCGCGGAGATCGATTCGCCGAACCAGCCGGGCAGTCAACACGCCATCCTTCAGCCCGGCGATGTGGCGATCGCGACCGCGACCGCCATGTCCGTCGTGAAGACGACGCAGGAAAGCATCGCCCGCGAGCTTTCTTGGCGGAAAGGTGTGCTCGTTTTCGACCGGACGACATTGGCGGATGCCGCAGCCGAGTTGAACCGCTACAACGAGCGCAAAGTCTTCGTTGCAGATAGCGACGCCGCACAGCAGCGCATCGTGGGGACGTTTCCGGCAAACAATGTCGATCTGTTCGGTCGCGTGGCGCAGTCGGTGCTGGGCCTGCACGTAAAAGAGCGCGGCAAAAACATCGTCATCTCGCAGTGAATGAATTTCGAATGTTCACGGATCGCCGGCGCGCGGTCTGCAAAGAGGGGGAAAGCTCGGTGCACAAATTCTTCAAATCCGCATTGTTGGCCGGAGTTGCTGCGGCAAGCCTGACGAGCGTTGCTCTGGGGCGCGAACTGGACGTCCCAAGCGGCGATCTGGAGCAGGCACTGAAGTCCTACATTTCGCAAACGGGCGCCCAGCTGGTCTTTTCCGCCAATGCCGTGAAAGGGGTCCGCAGCAACGGTGTCTCGAGCGAGACCAACAGCAGCGAAGCGCTGACGCGAATTCTCGCAGGGACGGGCTTCGTTGCTCACCGCGATGATGGCGTCATCACGATCGTTCCCGAGGCGCATTCTTCGACCGAGATAAGCCCGGTTATCCTCGCTCAGGCCGCTCCCGCGAGAGCCGCGATGGAAACCGTGACGGTGACCTCGTCGAAGCTGGGCGGCGCGGATGTGCAAAGCGTGCCGATCGCCATTTCGGCTTTCAGCCAGGAACAATTGACGGCGACCCAAACCGCCGGCGGCCCCGATCTCGTCAAGAACGTGCCCAACCTGACGTTCACCAAGACGAACTTCTCCGGCTACAGCATCCAGATCCGCGGCATCGGCACGCAGGCGATTTCTGTGGCGACCGATCCGGCGGTGGCCGTCGCCTTCAACGATACACCCTTCCTGCGCAATCATTTCTTCGAACAGGAATTCTTCGACGTCAGCAGCGTCGAAGTCCTGCGCGGACCGCAAGGAACGCTCTACGGCCGCAATTCGACGGCAGGCGTGGTCAATCTGATCTCCGCCAAACCGTCCGATCGCTACGAAGCGAAGGCGTCGGTTGAGGTCGGGAATTATGAAAATCGCCGCCTCGAAGGCATGCTCAACATTCCCATTCTGGAAGACAAGCTCGCATTGCGCGTGGCCGGCGAATGGACCAAACGCGACGGCTACTCGTTCAACAACGAACTCGGCCAAAGCGTCGATGGGCGGAATCTGTGGTCCGCGCGCGCTTCGCTGCTGTTTCGTCCTGTCGAGAATCTCAGCGCGACCTTCATTTGGGAACATTTCGAGGAAAGCGATGACCGCCTGCGCAGCGGCAAGCAACTCTGCGACCGCGATCCAGGCCCCGGGACGATCCCCGGCCCGAACGGCCCGATCAATGTGTCCTCCCTGCAATATGGCGCATGGATCGGTCAGGGATGTTTGTCGGGCTCGCTCTATGCGCCGTCGGCTTATGGAACGCCAAACGCCAATGCGAATCCCTTTGTCGCGGCGCTGGAATATCTCTCGCCCTTCATCCCAAGGGGCAGGGATCCTTATAACGATGTCGAACAGGCGAAAAGCCTTCGGGTCATCGACTCGCTCCTGAACCCGACTTACGACAGCAAGAACGACACGTTCGAATTCAACGTCGACTATCAGGTCAACCCCGCACTGACACTCACCTCGCAGACGGGATACAACAAGGACAGTCTGGCGTCGTCGGAGGACTACAACCGCTTCAAGTCCACGCCCAACGTCTATGTGCCGTCAACAGGCGTCGGCAAAAATCTGGTCGGGCGGGATGGCGAATTCTGCGACCCGCAATTGGGCTGCTCGACGCGTCTCATCGGCGAGGATATCTCCAACGAAACCGCCTGGCAGTTCTCCCAGGAAATCCGGCTCGCCTCGCAATTCGAAGGGCCACTGAACTTCAGCATCGGCGGCAACTATCTGCATTATCAGACGCTGGAGAATTATTATGTGTTCTTCAACGCGCTCACGCTGCTGACGGAATTCTATGATGCTTCCAAAGGCAGCTATGGCGGTTGGGGGCAGCCGGCGGTGGATCACGCCCCATTCGACGGAACGGCCGCGAATCTCTGCGGCCCCCAGCCCGCCACGCTTCCCTTCAATATGACCGGCACGCTCTTCGGATTGGGCTGCGCCTATATCGACCCCAATCCGCTCTCCCAGATCGACGGTCAGGGGCACAATTATTTCCGCAGCCAGAATCCATATCACCTGAATTCATGGGCGGGTTTCGGCGAGGTCTATTATCAGGTGTCGCCCGATGTGAAACTCACCGGCGGCTTGCGCTTCACCGACGACAGCAAGCATTTCGAAGAGTTTCCGAGCTGGACCGCCATCGCAGGGAAAGGCTATCCCTCCGGCGGCGCGCTCGACCAGGAATGGAAAGAGGTCACGGGCAGAGCCATCATCAATTGGACGCCGAAGCTCGATTTCACCGACCAGACGATGGTCTATGCGTCCTACTCGCATGGCTATAAGGCGGGCGGCGCCAATCCGCCGGGCGTGATTCCGATCACGATGGCGGGATTGACCTTCTCGTCCGCAGGCGCCTCCACGCACCCGAAGACCTTCAAGCCGGAGTTCAATGACGCCTTCGAACTCGGCACCAAGAACACGCTGTTCGATGGCGCGATGACCCTCAATCTCAGCGCGTTCTATTACGACTACAAGGGCTATCAGATATCCGAAATCGTCGACCGGACGTCGATCAACCTCAACTTCGATGCGAAGGTGATGGGCGCCGAGATCGAATCCACCTGGGAGCCGCTTCCGGGCCTGCGGTTCAACCTGGCCGCGGGTTACGAGAACGCGCCGATCAACAACGGCCAATCGGCCATCGACCTGATGGACCGCACCAACGGCAACACAGACTGGATGGTGATAAAGCCTTACGTTACGGCGACATCCAACTGTGTCCTGCCGACCTATGTGGTGGCCGCGCTCGGCAACCGGATGCCGACATCGTGTCTCTATGCCTACAGCATAGGTTACGACCCCGCGACCCAAGGGCCTTACCAGATCAATCCCAGAGCCGGTTATATCGGCTTCGATCCCGCAACCGCGCCGAATGGCGGGGAGGGATTCACAAAAGATATCAGCGGCAACCAGCTTCCGAACACCCCGCCGGTCACGGTTTCCTTCGGTACGCAATATTCGATGCCGCTCAGCAGCGACTGGGCGGGAACGCTAAGAGGCGATTTCTATTACCAGGCGGATTCGTTCGCGCGGGTGTTCAACGATCGTCCCTATGACGAGTTGCACGGCTATACCAATGTGAACTTCGCCCTCATCTTCACCAACCAGGACGGTTGGGAAGCGATGGCCTATGTCAAGAATGCGTTCGATACGACAGCCATCACCGGCGCATTCCTGAATTCGGACGACTCCGGCCTCACCACCAATGTCTTCCTCACCGATCCGCGCCTCTTCGGCCTCCGGATCACCAAGAACTGGTAGGCGTCCCAAGCCACGAAAAAGGGTCGGCGGAGTACGGCCACGCAGTGAAACTCCGCCGATATCTTCATCCCTTCGGCATATTATTTGGGACTTCGTTTGGGAAAACATCTCCCGAACAGTCCCAAACGCGCCTGCTTTGGCGGAGTCTATAAAGACAAAGGCCAGACGCGCCATTTTCTTTCAACGCCCCACGCGTTTTGCGCGAGAGCGAAATTTTCCGCGTTTTCGAATTGCGACATGCGCCGCCGCCGGACAAAGAAATTCCGGTCCGGATGGTTGAATCCGCGATGCGCCATCCGTCCTATCTAGGCAACCGACGGAATCAACCCTCGGATGGCGAGGGTGATGACCCACACACCTGACACCGGCCGCACGTTCCCCGATTTGCGTCGCCTGGAGGCCGCAATGACCTCTTCCGCGCTCGTGGACTGGTTTGTGCGCGAGGTTCTGCCGCTGGAGGCGGCGCTGATGCGCTATTTGCGGCAGAACTGGCGCAACCCGGACGAGGTCGCCGACCTACGGCAGGACATCTACGTCCAGGTGTACGACGCCGCGCGCAAACAGGTGCCCACCCACACCAAGGCGTTCGTTTTCCAGACCGCGCGCAATCTTCTGATCGACCGCGTGCGCCACGACAGGGTTGTACCCATCGAAACCGTGCCCGATCTCGAAACGCTCGATGTGCCCGGCGATGTGCCGAGCCCCGAGCGCGCCGCGATCGCGCGTGACGATCTGCGCCGCTTGCGCGCCGCGCTCGACAAATTGCCGCCGCGCTGCCGCGAGGCGGTTGTTCTGGGCCGCATCGAAGGGCTTCCGGGCCGCGCCATCGCCGTGCGCATGGGCGTGAGCGACCAGGCGGTTTCCAAACACCTCGCAAACGGTATCCGCGCCTTGGTCAATGAGATCTACGGCCGGGAAAACGATCGCGAGGGACAGTCATGAGCACGTCCGGCGAAGCAGTTCTCAAGAGCCAGATGGAGATCGAATCCGAAGCTGCCGAATGGCTTCAGCGCCGTCACTTCTGGGACTGGTCCGCGTCGGACCAGTCCGAACTGGATGCGTGGCTTGCACAATCGACAGCGCACGAAATCGCGTTCGTCCGGCTCATGGCAGGCTATGGCCGCACCGACAGACTGGTCGCCTTGCGCGCGCCGCGCATGGATCGCAGCGCGCTGACGCGACTGCTGCGCATCGCGGCGGGCCTTGCGGTGGTCGCCGCGCTGGGCACATGGGCGATGCAAACGCCGTCCACGCCGACAGAGACGAGATACGTCACGCCGGTCGGCGGCCGCCAGACGATCATGCTGGCGGACGGTTCCCGCATCGATCTCAACACGGATTCCGAGATTCGTCTTGGCGGCGACAGAAACCATCGTCTGGCGTTCCTCGACAAAGGCGAAGCCTATTTCCAGATCCGGCATGACGCCTCGCGGCCATTCGTCGTCAGGGCGGGCGCGCATCGCGTGGTCGATCTGGGCACGAAATTCCTCGTTCGCACCGGCGGCGACCGCATGGATGTGACGCTGGTGGAAGGTCGCGCGCGCGTCGATGCGAATGGCGGAGCGCGCTCGGTCGATCTTTTGCCCGGCGACGAGGTGATCGCCACGGCGCGCCAGCTCACGACCGTCCACAAGACCAGCCAGGATCTCGGCAACCAGCTGGGCTGGCGGCGGGGCGTGATCGTCTTCCGGCACACGACGCTGGCCGACGCGGCTGCGGAGTTCAACCGCTACAATCCGAACCGCATCGTGATCGGCAGCGCAGAGGTGGCCGCGCTCAAGATCGACGGCACATTCCCGTCCGACGATCCCGATTCATTCGCCGAAATCGCTCAAGTCATTCTGCATCTGCGCGTCGAACGGCGCGCGGGAAGCATCGTGCTCACGAAGTAACAGCAGCAATCGGCGCGTCCCGAACTGCAAGAAGGGGGGAGAAAATGTCCAGGTCAGGCTTCCATAAGGCGGTGCTCGCCGGTTCTGTTTGTTCGGTCGCATTGATGGGCAGCGCATCGGCGCGGAATTTCACCATTCCGGGCGGCGACCTGGAAGCGGCACTCACGGCTTATTCCACGCAGAGCGGCGTCGGCCTCATTGTTTCCGACGACGACGTGAAAGGCATCCGCACGAAAGGCGTCAGCGGCGACATGTCCGACGACGCAGCGCTCGCCCGCCTGCTCGCTGGCACCGGCTTCATCGTGCACCGCCATCCCTCCGGCAAGGTCGGCATCGTCCGGGGCGAGCAATCGATGAACAACACGGTGCATGCCGATTTCTCGATGCAACTCGCCCAGGCCGCGCCGCCGCCGCGCGCGGTCGAAACGGTCACCGTTACCTCGTCGAAACTGGGCGGGGCGGATGTGCAGAGCATTCCCATCGCCATCACCGCGCTCAGCCAGGAACAACTCACCGCCACACAGACGGCAGGCGGACCGGACCTGATCAAGCAGGTTCCGAACATGACGTTCACCAAGACGAACTTCAGCGGTTACTCGATCCAGCTTCGGGGCATCGGTACGCAGGCGATTTCGGTCACCACCGATCCCGCCGTTGCGGTTGCCTTCAACGACACACCGTTCATCCGCAATCACTTCTTCGAACAGGAATTCTACGACGTTGCCCAGGTCCAGGTGCTGCGTGGGCCCCAGGGCACGCTCTACGGACGCAACGCGACGGCCGGTGTGGTCAACCTCACCTCTGCCAAACCCACCGACCAGTTCGAAGCCATGGCATCGGCCGAACTTGGCAATTATCACCAGCGCCGTTTTGAAGGCATGATTAACCTGCCCATCGTCGACGACGAGTTGGATATCCGCCTCGCCGGCGAATGGACTAAGCGTCAGGGCTATTCCTACAACACGCTGTCGCAGGAGCGCGTGGATGGCCGCGATCTGTGGTCGGGCCGCGCCACCATCGGCTGGAAGCCGCTGTCCAACATGCAAACCTATTTTGTCTGGGAGCATTTCGCCGAAAACGATGATCGCATGCGCAGCGCCAAGCAGCTCTGCAAAACCGATCCGCTGCCCGAAACGATAGATGGCGTGACGCCTCCGCCCCCCGGTCACAGCCGCGACCAGTACGGGTTCAATCAGACCGCCAATATGGGCGGTTATTTCAGCCAGGGCTGCCAGATGGCTTCGCTCTATTCTGCGGAGTCCTTTCAGGTGCCCAACGGTTTCTCGCTGCCCTATGTTTCGGCGGGGCTTTATGGCGGCATCCTGAAAGACCAGACCAATCCTTATGCAAGCGACAGCCAGTCACCCAATCTGCGCGTGATCGAAACCACGCTCGCTCCCATCTACAAGGTCAAAAGCGATCTGGCGCAATTCAATGTAGATTATGCCGTCTCGCCACAGATCACAGTAACATCGCAGACGGCCTACAATCAGGATTTCCTCTGGGCCACACAAGACTACAACCGCTTCAACACCCAGCCTGGGATTTTCAATACCGAGTACGGAGTGCTCACCGATAATCCGGTCAGCTTTGGACTTATTTCGCCTGACGGAGTCTATTGCGATCACCAGCTCGGCTGTTCTGACCGCCTGGTTGCACAGGATCTCTCGATGGAAAATTCCTGGCAGCTCTCCCAGGAATTCCGTATCGCCACCCATTTCGACGGACCGTTCAATTTCTCCGCCGGCGGCAATTACATGCATTACGAGACGGAGGAGAATTATTACGTCTTCATCAATGCGCTGACCGCTTTTGCCTATTGGACCGGCGACATGCCCTCACAGCAGGTATCGGGTTACGATCAGGTTGGCCACTGGATTCCCAATGTCACCGACGGGCATCAATGCCTGCATGTCGGTCCCGGCAATGGGCGCGGCGGCATGCAATATTCCGATCCCAGCCTGCCGCTGGCGCCCCCCGGGCTGAATTCCTGCGTCTATCTCGATCCCAATCCGCTCACCAGTCTCAACAATGACGGGCACAATTACTTCCTCAGCCAGAATCCGTATCTGCTGGATTCCTATGCGCTGTTCGGGGAAGGCAACTACAAGCTCAGTGACGAGCTTACCCTGATCGGTGGCTTGCGCTGGACGCTGGACAAGAAGCATTTCACGCTGATCCCCAGCCAGCTTCTCACCAGCGGGTTCGGTTATCCCCACACCGGCGTGGTGGATCAGAATTGGGGCAAGTTCACCGGCCGCTTCGTCGCCAACTGGACGCCTAAACTCGATTTCACCGATCAGACGCTGGTCTACGGTTCTTTTGCTCACGGCTACAAGGCAGGCGGCGCCAATCCGCCGGGCCCGGTGCTGATCAGCTTCGGCGAAGGCGATCAGGCCAATCCCATCCATCCGCTCACGTTCGAGCCGGAATATGTCAATGCCTTTGAAATCGGCACGAAGAACAGCCTGTTCGACGGCGCACTGACCCTGAACGTCAGTGGCTTCTACTACGATTACAAAGGCTATCAGATTTCGGAGATCGTGGACCGCACGTCCATCAACCTGAATTTCGATGCACGCATCCACGGCATCGAAGTGGAATCGGTGTGGGAGCCGATACCCGGCCTGCGGTTCAATGCATCGGGCGGCTGGCAACACACCCGGCTGGCAGACGGCAGCAAGGCGGTCGACCTGATCGATCGCACCGCCGGTCACGAAGGCTGGATGGTGTTGAAACCCTTCATCGGTCAGGCCTCCAACTGCATCATGCCGGAATCGGTCGTCGCGGCCTCGATCCTGAACCAGTACATCAATCCCAACGGCAACAGTCCCGGCTCAGTGGTTGAGATGTGTGGCGCCGCCTATGTCAGCCATCTCGATCCGGTGACGTCGTTGCCTTATGTAGCCCCGGTTGGAACCGATCCGCTGGTCGGGCGAACCGCCGCCGGCACGCAGTTGATCTACAACTATGCGGGTTTCGATCCGCTCACCGCGCCCAACAACGGTCAGGGTTTCGACAAGGATCTGAGCGGCAAGGAATTGCCCAATGCCCCGCCGCTCACCTTCTCTGCGGGCGCGCAATACAGCGTGCCGTTGAGTTCCGATTGGGCGGGCACGCTGCGCAGCGACTTCTACTGGCAGGATTATTCCTGGGCCCGCGTCTTCAACGACAATCCGTATGACCGCCTGCGCGGTTACGCCAGCGTGAACCTCGCATTGATCCTGACGAGCCAGAACGGCTGGCAGGTCATGCTCTACGACAAGAACGTCTTCAACACGACGGCCATCACCGGTGATTTCCTCAATTCAGATGACAGTGGGCTGACGACCAACGTCTTTCTCACCGATCCGAAGTTGATCGGCATCCGTGTCACGAAGAACTGGTGAGCGCGATGGGAAACGGCACGACTGAGATCACTGATACCATCGCTACGGGGGAAACACATCAATGAGCGAACTCATTACCACATCTGCGCGCGCCGACGCGAGGCTCAATTTGCTGGCCACCGTCTCCGCGCTCGCGTTGATCGCCAATGCGGCATCGCCTGGCGTCGCCAACGCCGAAGACAATGACCGCCCCACCGTCTGGATCGAACTTGGCGGACACTTGGAGCGTGTAGAGGGTCAAAGCGCGGTTTTCGAACCGCCCTTCATCGCTGCAAATGCAGTCGCCCCGGCCTTTGCGGATGGCACTCCTGTCACCGCACAGGCTCTGCCGCGTTACGCCAAAGGCTTTGAGGGCACGATCAGCCTTCAGCCATCGGGTTCCGCTTGGCTGATGTCGGCTGGCGTCGTCTATGGCCGCTCCAATGGCCACAAGCGTGTGCAATATCAGACGCCGGGCAAACCGCTGCCGGGATATTTCGCCGGTAACCCGCTTTATGACCCCGCAAAGAATGTCGCCTTCACCGATACACGTTCGAAGGATGCCGAGCAGCATCTGATCGTGGATTTCAAGGCAGGCAGAGATGTCGGACTTGGATCATCCACCCTGTCCCTTGGTGTGCGCTTTGCGCAATTCACCTCCGAAAAGACGGCAAGCATGCGTGTGCGGCCCGACATTCACTTTTCACCTTTTTTTGGCGCCAAATATATGACGACCTATGCAGCGTCGGGAAAAAGCGAGCGCAGTTTCACGGGGATCGGCCCCAGCATCTCGCTGGATGGTTCGTCAAAACTGGCGGGAGATTCGCGCAAGAGCCTGACATTCGACTGGGGTGCATCCGGGGCGTTGCTGTTCGGGCGCCAGAAAGCGGCAGTTTCCGAAGGCATCAGCGAGACCGAATGGAAAGTCCTGGGCCTGTACCATACAAACGTCGTCGAAAACCGCACCATCCCCCACCCGGCCCGCAACAACTCCAAAGTCGTGCCAAATCTCGGCGCCTTCGCAGGCCTGTCGGTGCGCTACACCAACGCCAAAATCAGCCTCGGCTACCGTGCCGACCTTTTCTTCGGCGCCATGGATACCGGCATCGACAGCCGCCATTCCGAAACCGTGAGCTTCCACGGCCCTTACGCGAAAATCAGCGTCGGTCTGTAAAGCTCTTTGCCGGTATCCTATACGCGACGATCTTGCCTCCATCGGCGAGATCGTCGCGTTGTTGGGTGCGCCGGCCTGCCAATGCCCTTGCGTGGCCCTTGCGAAAAAAATCGTCGCGCCCGTCCCTTCAGCGCGTGAACGCGCCATAGCGCACGATCCACCCGACGAGCAGAAGTCCCAGCGCGGCAATCCAGCTTCCGCCGACGCGCGCGGCGACAATGATCCAGAGTCGCTTGAGCGGAATGGTGAGCGAGGCTGCGATCGCGAAAACGGCGAAGACGCTTGCCGTCATGCCGAGCAAGCTCAGGGTGTGGGCAACGCTTTCTTCCACCCCGGACAAATCGGCCATGCCGCGAACAAGGCCAAGGCTCGCGCCAAGAAAGGCGCAAAGCGCGGTCGGCAAGCCGATATTCGCTGCGAGCAAGATGCCGATCAGCATGAAGAGCGCGGCGGTAAGAGAAGAAAGCGCGAGATCGGGCAACGCGAATCCCGCCATCGCCGCCAATCCGCCCGCGAACCAGGACAGCGTAACGGCGCCCAGCGACATGCGGGAATGGGCGGGGCCGCGCAATCCCGCGAAGAAACCAACCGCAATCACCGGCAGGAAGTCCTCCGGGCTGAGGCCGAAATGCGAGATGCCGTCGAACACCGGACCCATGCCGGTTGCCATGAGATGCGCGCTCGCGGATGCGGGAGCCAGGACGAGCGCCGCAGTCGCTATTGCGAATATCGCGCGTGGTTTCATGAAAGCGCGCCCCAAAGGAAGAACATTCCGCCGCAAAGCACGAATGCACCCGCTCCGCGCAACGCAAGCTGGCCCCACTGCCAACGATGGATCAGGCCTATCGCGATGCCGGTCGCGTGAAGAAGCCCGGTCGCCAAAACGAAACCAAGGCTATAGAGCAGCGCGTTCTGCCCCGGTGGAAGTTCGGAGCCGTGCGCGTATCCATGAAACAGACCGAATATGCCGACCAAAATACCGGCCATCCAAAGCGGCGGGCGCAATTCGAGTAGCACGGCTGCACCCAGACAGACGCCGGATAGCGCAATGGCGATCTCGCTGCCTGGCAGGGGAACGCCGATCAGTCCCAGAAACCCGCCACATGCCATCACCAATGGAAAGGTAACCGGCAAAACCCAAATGGCAGGCATGCCGAGTTGAGCGCCCCACAGCCCAACGGCAACCATCGCAATCACATGATCGAGGCCGGAAATCGGGTGTTCAAAGCCGCTGAAAAAGCCGATGCTTTCTCCCTTCAAGATATGCGCAACCGCATCCGTCGGCAGAGCGGCCGCCAGAAGCGCAAGCAATGCCGTTGTCGCAAGGGATGAACTGTCGATGCGTTTCATCAGATCACTCCGAACAACACGGCGCAGTATTGGATGGTCCAGGATGCGCCCAATATGCCGATGGCATAGGTTGGCGCCGCGGCAACGGCCGCGGGCCAGCGCCACTCCATCAGGCGGAACGAACGCTTCAGCGCAAATACAAGCGCGATGAAGGCAAGCTGGCCGATTTCGACGCCGATATTGAACAGCACAAGCGCCGCCAGCAATGCGCCCCTTTCCAGACCAAGCGAGGTCAGGCCGCTCGCAAAACCCATTCCGTGCAAAAGCCCGAACAGGAAAGCCACGACCCACGGGTGCCGGATGGTGAGGCTCGTCCCGCCGCGCTGCGCGCGAACGACTTCCGGGGCGATGAACAGGATTGAAAGTGCAATCAGCGCGTTCAGCAAGGGCGTCGAAAGCTGAATGAGCCCGAAGGTCGCAAGGGCCAGCGTCAGGCTGTGCGCAAGCGTGAACGAACTCACCGTCTTCAGCAACATCCAGCGGTCGCGCACAATCAGGAGAAGACCCAACAGGAAAAGCAGATGATCAGGGCCCGTGAGGATGTGTTGAATGCCCAGAAGAAGGAACGAAGGCAGCCCCATCGACTGTCCGTCGGCGAAGGAGATGCGGAAACTGGGATTGTCGGGCCGAAGAATGGTGTCGAACTGACGGCCGCCGGACAGTTTGATCCGCACGAACGTATCGGTGATCGTGTCCTTGAGGCCTTCGATGAAAACCGTCCGGCCTTCGAGCGCGGCTGAGGATTTTGCGGTGACCTTCCAGGAACGGATCAGGAAGCCGCCGGCTGCGTATTGATCCGCAGGCTGTTCCTTAAGCCAGCCGTTGGAAATGTGCGGCACCAGATGAATGGCCACATCGCCCATCGTGGGCTGCTTCCATGTCACCTGATATTTCGTGGGGGCCGTCTGCTCGATTTCAAGATAGGCCGGGCGAACCTCATGCGCGAAGGCGCCGGTCGCGATAAATATCGCCGCGAAAAACGCCAGAAGTGCCGCAAGCCGTTTCACGGGGCCGCCTTCCCGTCCTCGCGAACGATGGTGAATTGCTTTGCAAGATCAGCGAAGGCGGCGCGATTGGCCTTGTCCTGCGCGTCCTGCAGGAAGTCGGTTCGGACGGACTCCCGGACTTTGGAAAGGGGCGGGCTTTCCTCGCTTTTGCGGGAATCCACAAAGATCAGATGCCATCCGTAAGCGGAGCGGAACGGACCGGACCATTTTCCGACCGGTGCTTTGAACAGTGCGTCTGAAAAGGGTGTGTGTCCGAAAAGACGAAACGCCTGCTCGGCATCGTAATTTGAAAAGTCGTACAGATCCGGGAACGGATCGCCCAGATCGGGGGCGCGCATCGTTCCGGCAGGCAGTTTGGCCAGAACCGCCTCTGCCCGCTTTTGCGCCGCGTCGGAGCCGCCTTTGTCGGATGAGAAATAGATGTGGCTGAAGGTGACGTGGGCGGGCTGCACATAGCGGCTCTTGTGCGCGTCGTGGAAGGCTGCGAGCTGCGCGTCCGTCGGCTCGGCGGGCGGATGCAGGTCTTGAAGAAGGAATTGCATCTTCTGGACGACGCGGCGGCGAACAATCTCGTCGTCTTTGTTCAAACCCATGACCAGACCTTGCCGGAACAATATCTCGTCATGGAGATCGCGTTGCACCAGCGCTTTCAAAGTGGGCGCATCGGGCTGCGAGCCGAATTGCAGCGCGTATTCGTTGGCGAGTTGCGCGATATGCGCGGGCGTCTCCACGATGCGATAGACGCTCGTCTGTTCCTGATAGTAACGACCGGCCACAAAAAGAACCGATCCGGCCAGCGCGAAATGAAACAGCGGTTCCTTGAGTGCACCGAGCAGCAATCGGCCCGCGCGCGAGATCCATGATCGTAAAGCCGCTTTCCGACCCGTCGCGTCAATCGCTTCGCTCATCGACACGACCAGCCCTCCCTCGTTTGGACAAATATCCGAAAGTCGGAAATTCTTTTTGCTTTTGGACGACAACGCATCCGAAATAGCTCTCGCTATTTCTCATCCAACGATGCCGCATCCAATACGAAGCGGCAAGTATCCGGCCGCATTTGTGTCGGCTATGTCACGTCGGGAATGTCGGCCTTGCATCGTCGTTGGTCGTTTCCTTGCGCGCGGCGCCCGTATCGCGGCGGTGGCGTGCAATCCATGTTCATATTTTCGGCAAGTTCTATCGCAATCGCTATGCATCGTTCCACGATGGGGGAATGGCGCGATTCGGGGTTGGTGAACGCTTCGCAATAGTGCAGGCCTTCGTAACCCACGTTCAACCTGACGATGCGGCCTTCGCGGATGTCGTTCAGAAAGAACTGGCTCAGGCCATACCCGATCGTATCGGTCGTCAACACCAGATGCCTCACGACGTCGTTGTCCTGGATCATGGCGGCGTTGAGGTTGTGCCGCTGCGCCTTCGTCAATTCCGCCGGAAATTCGTCGCGCTGCTGTTTGGTCAATCCCGCACCGGCGAACGGGTAGTCGAGCAGTTCGACCGGGTCGAGCCTTCGTCCGTGCGCGACGATCGGGTGATCGGGCCGCGCGAAGAAATGGATGTGCGATTTGAAAAGATGCACCGCGCGGATGCCGGTCGTTTCTTCGGCGTCGTTGTTGGCGCGGTCTCCGCTAGCCGCCAGCGCCAGATCGACCTTCCGCTCGTTTAGAAGCGCAATAAGGTCCTGCCCGTAATGCGTCACGATGCGAAGGCTCAAGGCGGGAAATTCCCGCATCAGCCGTTCGCTCAGCGGCGCTAGCAAAAGCTCCCCGACGAACGGTCCGACGCCCAGCACCAGCCGTCCCGCCGATCCCTTTGCAAGCATGCGGGCTTCCTGTTCGAGAGCCGCGATGCCGCGGATCGCAAGATCGCCGCGCGACACGATATATTGCGCCAGTGGCGTGGGCCGCGCGCCTTCGCCGCTGCGCTCGAACAAGGGCGCCCCCAGCATGTCTTCCAGCCGGGCGATGCTGCGGCTGAGCGCAGGTTGGGACGTGCCCAGATGTTTTGCCGCGCGGGTGAAGCTGCCAAGCCGCGAGATCTCGATCACCTGCCGGATCTTCTGAATGTCCATCGCGCCCACGATCCGCCCCATACCCGAAATGCATAGCCTTCGAAATACCAAAGCATTTCCGGTTGGGGGTAAAGAAAATTCTACAATCGGTGCGGCCGGTCAGGGTCCGCGAGAGCGCAACAATATTTTCTGGGAGGCAGCGAATGGCGGTACTCGATCCGGTCACGTTGGCGGCGCGAGCAGTCGCGGACAACCGCGAACCGGCGCTTGTGCATGCAGGCCAGAACGAACAGGCGCACAAGATAATTGCCGACTTCCAGAAGCGGCGGGGAAAGCGGCCGAACTTCCTCGTGTTTCTGATGGACGATGTGGGCTGGGGCGATTTCGGTTGCTATGGCGGCGGGGTCGCGGTCGGTGCACCGACGCCAACCTTCGACAAGATTGCAACCCAGGGTCTGCGCCTGACCTCATGCTATTCGGAGCCAACCTGTTCGCCGTCTCGCGCGACGCTGCTGACAGGACGATTGCCGAAACGCCATGGTCTTCTTCGTCCGCCGATGTATGGCGAGCCGGGCGGACTGGACGGCGAACGCACGCTGGCAGAGCTGTTGTCTACCGCCGGCTACAAAACGCAAGCGGTCGGAAAGTGGCACATGGGCGAGAACACCGCTTCGCAACCGCAGAATGTCGGGTTCGACGACTTTTATGGGTTTCTGTCCGTCTCCGACATGTACACCGAATGGCGCGATCCGCATTTCTTTCCCGAAATCGTCTATTCCGAAGCGCGAACGGAATGGGTCAAGAACATGCCGTTCAACCGCTGCTTCGTTCATGGCACGCGCGGCGGCGAGCTTGAGAACGTGGAAGAAGTCACGATCCCCGTGCTGTCGCTGCTCGACGAGAAATGGTGTCAATATTCCTGCGAATTCATCGAGAATATGGGCAAAAGCCAGCAGCCCTGGCTTCTTTATCACTGCACGCGCGGCGCGCATTTCGACAACTATCCTCACGAACGCTATCTCGGAAAATCGCCCGCCAGGCATCCCTACAAGGATACGTTGCTCGAACTCGACGAGATCCTCGCGCGGCTCGTCGAGAAGCTGCGCCAGACGGGGCAGTTGGAAGACACGCTGATCTTCATTTCGTCCGATAATGGGCCGCACATGGAGACGTGGCCGGACTCCGCCTATACGCCGTTTCGCTGCTCCAAGGGATCGACCTGGGAAGGCGGCGTGCGCGTGCCGGGAATCCTGTTCTGGCCGGGCGTGATCGAAGCCGGACGCCAGAGCGATGGACTGTTCGATTTCAACGACGTGATGCCGACGCTTGTTTCGATGGCCGGTGCAAGCGACTTGCTGCCGAACGACCGTTACATCGACGGCATCGATCAGTCGTCCTTTCTGCTGTGCAACGAGGGCCAATCGAACCGCAAATTCCATTACTATTGGCTGACGGACAATTTTTCGGCGTTGCGCTGTGCCGAGTTCAAGATGGTGCTGACCGCCACGGGCGACGACCCGTCCGACGCGGACGGGCCGGGCGGCTTCACCGGGGCCCTGGAACGATATCCCTACGCCAAGCTCTTCAATCTCTATCTCGATCCGAAAGAGCAGCACAATTACATGACGCGGAAGCTCGTCTATCTCGACGTGTTTCAGGCGGGCATCCGCAAGCACCTGGCCACCTTCAAGAAATACCCGCCCAAGAAGGTGCTCGGCGTCAGCAAGTGAGGGCGCCCGCGGGCAGGCAATGGAAAGAAGCTGTTGTCGCATGATATCAAAGTGTTGACGCGAATTATCAATTCGATTTCGAATAACCTTGGAAAGTCAGGGACAAAGGCCGGGTAGCGGGGGCACCGGAAACGCATCGGGGCTACAGGCATGGAAAGCACCAATCCGGGCACAGGGGCCCAACTGGCCGATCTGGCCGAACCGGTAGCCGCGATCGCGGGGCCCGGTTCCATTGCATCCTTGCGCGGCGGATGGTCGGCGCATTTCGACGGCACGCGCGACCCCGATCATTCGATGAGCATCTTCGCGGGCATTTTCATCTTCGTCTTCGGTTCGCTCGGCTATCCGCTTCTGCCGATGATCGTCGGCGCGCTGCAGGATCATCTGCACTTCACGATCCGGCAGGTCGGCGCCATCGCATCGGGCGAAATGTCCGGCATGTTTGTCTCGGCGGCGCTGGCGCTGCTGTGGATCCGCAAAGTCGATTGGCGGTGGACGGCGCTCGGGTGCGGCGTGTTGCTGGTGGTATGCCACGCTCTTTCCGGGCAGGTGTCTTCGTTCGAGGCGTTGCTTGTATTGCGCTTCCTCGCGGGTCTCTTCGGCGGATCGATGATGGCCATCGGCGCAACAGCCGTCGGCGATTCCAGCAGTCCCGAAGCCAACGTCGCGCTGTTGAACGTCGCGCAGACGGCGTTATGCGCCGTCGGCTTCTTCATTATGCCGCCGCTGGTGGACAGCTACGGCACCTCCGGCGCTTTTCTCTTTCTCGCGGTTTATGTGCTGCCCGCGCTTGTCATCGCCATGCTGCTTCCGGCCACCGGACGCTGGTCGAAACCTGCGCATGCGGTAAAAGCCGCGAAGCCCGCCACCAAAGGCGCGGTGGCCGTGCTGCTGTTCGTGTCGTTTCCCGCCTTTCTCTTCTTTGCCGGTTACGCGGCAAGCTGGGCCTATATCGAGCGCATCGGTGTGACGGCCGGCCTCACGCACAAGGAAGTCGGCACGGTGCTTTCCATCTCGCTCATTTCAGGATCGGCGGGTTCGATCGCGGCCTGGCTTCTGCGCATGCGCGTCGGCCGGTTGATCCCGACCTTCGTCACGTTGCTCTGCCAGTTGGCTTCGCTCGCCGTGTTGCTGTGGTTCCTGCACGGCCCGCTCTTCTATCTCGGCGCGCTCATGGTGTTCGTGTTCTTCGTCAACTTCCCCAATTCCTATCAGGTGGGATTGGCCGTTCACGCCGACACGACGGGCCGGGCCGCGGTGGTTTTCCTGCTGATGCTGAAGGCCGGCATCGCGGTGGCGCCGTATCTCGCCGCGACCTTTGTTCGCGGCGACGATTTCCACGGGCCCATGATTCTGGGAGCGGTCCTCTACACGCTGAGTTTCCTGAATTTCTGGGCGGCGGAAATGCGGACGCGGCGCCGCGCCGCGCAGGCAGCTTGATGGTGGCGCGCGTGGAAAGACCGCAACCGAACATCTTCCTGATCGACAACATGGTGTTCGTTCCGGGTGGAACGTTTCGCATGGGCTCCGACCGGCACTATCCGGAAGAGGCGCCTGCTCATCGTGTGGCGGTGGATGGTTTCTGGATCGACCGGACACCCGTCACCAACGCGCAATTCGGCGCTTTCGTGGCGGCAACGGGCTATGTGACAAGCGCCGAGCGCGTTCCGCTGGCCGCGGATTATCCCGGAACGCCGCCGGAGATGCTGCAGCCTGCTTCGCTCGTTTTCGCGCAGCCCAAGGAATCCGCTTCGCTGCACGATTGGAGACGATGGTGGGTGCTTCGGTTCGGGGCGAGCTGGAAACATCCCTTTGGAAAGGACGACCCGCGCAGCGCGCAAAACGATCATCCGGTGGTTCATGTCGCTTACGAAGATGCGCAAGCCTATGCGGCCTGGGCCGGCAAGGATCTGCCCACGGAAGCCGAATGGGAATTCGCCGCGCGCGGCGGACTGGAGGGCGCCGACTTTGCCTGGGGCGACGAATTCATGCCGCAGGGCCGGTTCATGGCGAACACCTGGCAAGGGCGGTTTCCCGATTTCAACAGCGCAGCGGATGGTTTCGAACGCACCTCTCCCGTCGAAAGCTTTCCGCCCAACGGCTACGGCCTGTTCGACATGATCGGAAACGTCTGGGAATGGACTTCGGACTTCTACGCGCCGCGCCACACCTCCGACGCACACAAGAGCTGCTGCGTGCCGCGCAATCCGCGCAACGACAATATCGAGAATAGCTTCGACGGCCGCGTTTCAGGCAGCCGGATCGCCCGGCGCGTGTTGAAGGGCGGCTCGCACCTTTGCGCGCCGAATTATTGCCAGCGTTACCGGCCGGCCGCGCGGCAGGGTCATTCGGTGGACACGTCTGCCGGCCATATCGGCTTTCGCTGCGCCGTGCGCGCCATCCCGATGGGGCCGCGATGACAGGACGGCATTTTCGACACGAGGGGCTACGGGTGCCATGACAAGACAATTCGGGTCGGGGGCGGAAGCTTTGGTGCGCGCCCGCTACATGACGGCCTTCAACAGTTGCGTTCGGTCGCTGGGTGGCAACCCCGCTTCCATTCTCGATCTCGTGGGATTGCAAAGCCGCGACATCGAGGATCCGTCGCGGTGGATTTCCTTCAAGGCCTGCCTCAGAGCGCTGCAGCTTGCCTCGCGCACCCTCAACGAACCGGCGTTCGGCATCGAGCTTCAGCGTTCGCGCGATTTCAGTTTCCTGGGCCCGCTTCTCCTGATTGCGCAGCACTCCGAAAATCTCACGGCAGCGCTGCAGAATGTCAGCCGCTATCTCAGCATCCAGAACACAGGCTACCAGACGGCATTCGTCGTCGGCGCCGATACTTGCGTGCGGTCCTACGAAATGGCGCCGGAGCTCAGGCTGATCGCCGACCAGTTCATCGAGGAATCGTTGCTGTCGACACGCAAGATGATCACTCTCATCACGGGCGATAACGTGCCCGTCGTGCGGTATTGCATGCGCCATCGCCCGTTGCGCAGCCACGAGGCTTATCTGAAGGATTATGGCGCGCCGGTTCTGTTCGAGCAGGAATTCGATGGCGTCGTCATCGAGCGCAAATTCGCCGATCGCGAAATTCCCAATCGCGATCCGAACATCCAGAAGTTTGTGCTGAACTATCTGCAAGAGCGCATCCTTCCGACATCGGGCGAAGTGATTTCCGCCACACGCAGCCTGCTTGAGGCTCTTGTCCCGATGGGGCAGGCCAAGATCGAAATCGTCGCCCAGCATCTGCATCTGCATCCGCGTACCCTTCAGCGCCGCCTGAGCGAGCACGGATGGCGTTTTTCCCAGTTGCTGGAAGAGAAAAGACGCATGATGGCGGAGCGTCTGTTGCGCGACGGCAATCTTCCCCTGTCAAATATCGCAAGTTATCTGGGCTATGCGGAACAGAGCGCGTTCAACCACGCCTTCGAACGCTGGCACGGACAATCGCCTTCTAAATGGACGAAGCAGGCGACCAAGGGGCAGGAGGCGCCGCGTGTCGCCGGATAGCAATATCTTGTCATCCGCAATCAATTAAGTCGCCGGACGATTTGGTACATGCGCTAACCGCCATTTTCTGCACACCGGCGGAACTCAGCCAAATCGGAAACGCTCATGACCAACAGAAGCCGTAACGCCTTTCCCAAAGGTGGGGCGACCTGGGAAACGTTGCAGCGCGAAATGCGCGAACGTTGCGCCCACGATTTCGATTTCCGCCACGGACGTACGTCCATCTTCTTCTTTTATTCCGATCAGGAAACCTACGAGATCGGCAAGAAGGCGTATTTCGAACATTTCTCGGAGAACGCACTCGGCAACGGCCGGGCCTATCCGGGCCTCGGCACGATGGAGCAGGATGTCCTCGACTACGGGCTGGATCTGCTTTCGGCGCCCGACAGCGCCAAGGGGGTGTTCACCACGGGCGGTACGGAAAGCATCTTCCTTTCGATGAAGGCTGCGCGCGAAGCCTATCGCGCCAAGAAGCCGGGCAGCGAGGGCAAGCGGCTCAACATCGTGATGCCGGTCACCGGCCATCCCGCTTTCGACAAATCCGCCATTGTGATGGATATCGATATCCGGCGCGCGCCGCTGGGCGAGAACCGCCGCGTCGACACCAAAGCGCTGGCCGATCTGATCGACGAAAACACGATGGCGATCGTGGGCTCCGCTCCGTGCTTCCCGCACGGCGTGATCGACCCGATTTCCGAACTCAGCAAGATCGCCCTCGAACGCGACGTCTGGCTTCACATCGATTCCTGCGTCGGCGGCTGGATTGCACCCTTCTTCAAGCGCATCGGCCGGAAGATTCCCGATTTCGATCTTTCGTTGCCCGGTGTGCGGTCGATCTCGGCCGATCTCCACAAATTCGGCTTCTGCCCGAAACCCGCGTCGACTGTGTTCTTTCGCGACGAGGAAGACATCGCGCGCTCGACCTTCCGGCTCGACGGCTGGACGAGCGGCGTCTATGTCACCGCCACGTTCTGCGGCACGCGGCCGGGGGCCGCTGTCGCAGCCGCTTGGTCGGTGCTCAATCACATGGGCAGGACGGGTTTCGAGGACGTTGCGCGCCGCATGGCCGCCATGGCCGACAAATATGTCGCCAGGATCGAAGCGATCGACGGACTCAAGATGATCGCAAAGCCCGACCTGACGGTGCTGAACTTCGGTTCGGACGACGTCGACATTTATGCCGTCGCGCAACTGATGAAGGACAAAGGCTGGTTTCCCGGCCTGACGCGCGAACCCAAAGGCATGCAAACGATGCTTTCCATGCAGCACGACCCGGTGAGCGACGATTATCTCCGCGATCTGCGGGCCAGCGTCGAGGCTGCGCGCACCGGAAAAACGCAAACCACGATCAAGGCGACTTACTGAGCGGTGTTCGACCCGGAAGGAAAGGGCCAGCAATGAGCATTCAACCCCCGGAACGGGAAATTCCCGTCGATTGGTCCACGGACGGTATCGTTGCCCGCCGCAATCGTTTTTTCGCGGCTTCGCAGCGGAAATTCGTGCCCTATGAAACGCCGCTGATCTTCCAGCGCGGCAGCTACCAGTATCTGTGGGACGAGAAGGGCCGCAAATACATCGATCTTCTGGGCATGAACCTTTGCATTTCGGTGGGCCATGCGCACCCGCGCGTGGTGGAGGCCGTGTGCAATCAAGTGGCCGAACTCACCCATTGCACGACGATGTTCTACCATCCGGCGCCCGCGCATCTGGCGGAAGAACTGGCGGCCTCCATGCCTGCCGGTCACGAATGGGTGGTGCATTTCACCAACAGCGGCAGCGAGGCGATCGATCTCGCGCTCGTCATGGCGCGCAGCTACACCGGCAACACCGACATGCTGTCCCTGCGCACCAGCTATCACGGCCCCACCATCGGCGCGCAGTCGCTCACCGGCATCGCGGGCTTCCGCCATCCCAATTCGCAACTGGGCGGCGTCGCCTTTGTGCCCGAGCCCAATCAATATCGCGGCGTCTTTGGCGAAGGCGTCGAACCCTATCTCGACGAAATCGACCGCACGATTGGCGCCTCCACCACTGGCCGTCTTGCCGGAATGATCATCGAGCCGTTGCAGGGTTATGGCGGCGTTGTCGCGATGCCGCCGGGTTATATTGCTGGCGCGTTCGAGCGTGTGCGCGCCGCGGGCGGGCTAGGCATCATCGATGAAGTGCAATCGGGTTTCGCCCGCACCGGCGACAATTACTGGGCGTTTGAGGCCGACGGCGTCGTCCCCGATATCGTCGTGATGGCCAAAGGCATCGGCAACGGCATTCCTCTGGCCGCCGTCGTCGCCAGGCGCCATATCGCCGAAAGCATGGCCGACAAATTTCTGTTCCACACCTATGGCGCCAATCCCGTGGCTTGTGCCGCGGGTCGTGCGGTGTTGAGGATCATCCGCGAGGAACGGCTGCAGGAAAATGCAAAAAAAGTCGGAGCGGCCCTGAAGTCTCGGTTCGAAGAGCTGCAGCGGAAATACCCCGTGATCGGTGACGTTCGCGGACGCGGTCTCATGATGGCAATCGAACTGGTTAAAGATCGCGCGACCAAGGAGCCCGCTCCGGAGGTCACAGCGAAAGTCTTCGAAGAAACGCGGCGTCAGGGAATAGTTGTCAGCAAGTCCGGTCCCAACCGCAGCATCCTGCGTATGGTCCCGCCGTTGTGCCTTTCGATGGAAGATGTCGCTCCTGTGGCCCATGCCATGGACAAGAGTTTTGCGGTCGCACTTGGCTGAATGGAATTCACGCTTGCATTCGGCGGCGAATGCGACGTGAATTCGATCGGGAGCGCATCGTTCGAAAAAGGAAGAAACTCATGGCAGGGGATAGTTCGCGAACGCGAGCGGAACACGAGACGGGCGCGGAGGGCTCCCAGCCACGGCGGCGCGACATCATCCTGGGCGCGGCGGCGGCCACCGCATCGCTTTCGGTGTCGCTACCCGCCTCGGCCGAAACAAAGCCTTTGCGGCAGGGCGCGAATGGGCGGCCCAATATCGTCTTCATGTTGGTCGACAATATGGGGTACGGCGATCTCAGCTGTTACGCGGGTCCCATCCGCGGCGTAACCACGCCGCGCATCGACAAGCTGGCGCGCGAAGGTATCCAGCTCACCAATTTCAACGTCGAACCGGAATGCACGCCGTCGCGTTCCGCGCTGATGACGGGACGCATGCCGATCCGCAGCGGCACCTCATCGGTCGTGATGACGGGCGGCAAGGATGGGTTGGCCCAATGGGAATACACCATCGCCGAGTTGTTGTCGGACGCGGGCTACGCCACGGCGCACTACGGAAAATGGCATCTCGGTTCGAATGAAGGCCGTTTCCCGACCGATCAGGGTTTCGACGAATGGTATGGCATCCCGCGCAGCACGGGCGAGACGATGTGGCTCGACCAGCCGGGCTACGATCCCACGATCTATACGCCGGAGCCGGTTCTGGAAGGTATAAAGGGCGAGAAAAGCAAATTCGTGCGCAACTACGACACGCATTTCCGCCCGCTCATCGACCGGGAGATCGCCAATCGCTCGGTCGCCTATATCGGGAAGCAGGCGAAGGCCGGCAAGCCGTTCTTCCTCTACATTCCGTTCACCCATCCCCATGAGCCGCCGCTGGCGCATCCGGACTTCCAGGATCCGAAGCGCACGCAATACCAAAACGTGCTGGCTGAAATCGATCACAATGCGGGCATGGTGCTGGACGCCATCGACGAAGCGGGCATTCGCGACAACACCATCGTTGTGTTTGCGAGCGACAACGGCCCGCAGACCATGTTCGGCCGCGACATCGATTTCGGCGCGCAGTCGGATTCGGGCCCCTTCCGCAACGAATTCCCGAGCGCCTGGGAAGGCGCGATTCGCACCGCTGGCATCGTGCGCTGGCCCGGCCGCACGCAAGCGGGCCGCGTGAGCAACGAGATCGTTTCGATCCTGGATTTCTATCGGACGCTTGCCATCGCCGCGGGCGCTGCGAACCGCATTCCCACGGACCGCGCCATCGATTCTATCGACCTCACGAATTTCCTGTTCGGCAATGTGGAGAAATCGCCGCGCGATCATGTGTTGTTCTTCTACAGAGACGATCTGATGGCGATCAAATGGCGCAACTACAAGATGCATCTGTTGGTGCGCGATCCCGCAACCGGACCGGTTGTGGTGCCGGGGCAGGGAGAGGTGCACGGGTTCAAGAAAGAACTCAATTATCCCTGGTTGTTCAACGTCGACAACGATCCGAAAGAATTGTGGGATATCGGTTCGTCCAACGGCTGGGTCAATCGTGCGTTCGCCGCGATCCAGCGGGATTACGCAGCAAGCCTGGCGCGGTTTCCAAACATCAAGCCGGGCGCCGAACGTCCAGGCTGACCGTTCGGCACACTTGATTGCCGACTTTCGTCCTGTCGCGACTAGTCAAAAGGATGGCGTGGGCTAGCAAGTTCGCGCCCGTTGCCTTTGTTACCGTCTGTCGAACAGGGAGCCGCTCGATGTCTGATTTGAGCTTCGTTCAGGTTCGATCATACCTCGGGGGTATGGCTCCGGGCATAAATCAGCATTTCCCGTATGGGGAGTTGATACTTAGGATTCCGGCAGTAGGTGAGAGAGCGCAGGGGCATCCGTTCGATTTGATGAGGGGGAATTGTGACGCGCGGGTGAAACCAAGCGCACATTCGCACGGACCGACCCGGCACGATAGCGAACCTACCAAAAAGCCTCTTCAAGGGGCGCGCCCGAATCCGGCTGGTCACTTCGGATGAAGGTATTAAAGCAGGGGAAGAACGCATGATCACCAAGGTTCGCACATCACTTTCGCTTTCAAAAATGTTGTTGGCCTGTGCCTCGGTTGCAGGTCTTTCAGTGGGCATGAACACGACACCGGCCTTCGCGCAATCGGATACGGGTGCGGACGGAATCGAAACGGTTGTCGTGACGGCGGAGAAGCGTCAGCAGAACATTCAATCCGTCGGCATGTCGATCTCCGCCTTCAGTGGCGACATGCTCGAACAGAACAACATTTCGTCGGTTGCCGAATTGTCGTCCTATGTTCCGGGCCTGCAGATCACGCAGGCGAACAACAACCGCAATTCGCAGATCATCATCCGCAACGTCGGGACCTCCGGCACCAATCCGGGCACGGAGCCCGATGTGGGCGTGTTCCTTGACGGCGTGTTTATCCCCGTCGCTGGGCCCATTTACAGCGAGGTGACCGACATCTCGACGGTCGAAGTCCTGCGCGGCCCGCAAGGCACGCTTTATGGCCGGAACACGCCGGTCGGCGCGGTCAATGTCACCACGCGGGCGCCCACGCAACAGACGGAAGGCATGATCGACCTGCAGTTCGGCAATTACGGGCAGGCGCGCGCGACCGGCTATTTCGGCGGCGGCATCAGCGATGATCTCGCGGGCCGCATGTCGTTCTGGACCGACCGGAACAGCGGATATCTGCTGAACATTTACAACGACGAACGTGTGATGAAGCGCGATCAGTTCGGCGGCAGGGGACGTCTGCGTTGGACGCCCGATGCCGATACCACCGTCGATTTCATCGGCTATTACGGGCAGATCGATGCCGAGAACAATTCCGGTATGCAGATCGATCCGCTGGGGCCGGGCGGCATCGTCTTCGGCTACAATCCGACGCCCACGAGCTTCGACACGTCTCCTTTCATCATATCGCAAAAGGCGGCCAATCCGAATCATCCCTATGTGGTGACCGGAAAGTGGGAAGTGAATTCCGCCTCGGGCGCGCCCGAAACGACGGCGACATGGGGTGCCTCGGTCTCCGTGAACCGCAACATCCCGATGCTGGATGCGACGCTGGTCGATATCCTCGCGTACAACTCCTATACGGACAACGCGCCAAACCAGGGCGGCGGCAGCCTGCCGCTCGCCATCGTGGACAACCTGCAGCGCACGCTGGTCGGTTCAACCAGCAACGAACTGCGGCTGGTCTCGAACGGCAAGCATTTCATCGATTATGTCGCCGGTCTGTACTTGTTCCACGACGATCTGGCGTATCACATCAATCTCACCATCGGTGAAGGTGCGACCCGCAACTGGCCGGCAAACACCGGCGGCGGTGGATTGATGCATATAGGCGATACCAACACTGTCAATTATGCGCAGCACACCAACTCGGCTGCCGGATACGGCCAGGTCACGCTCAACATCACCGACGACCTCAGGGCAATCGGCGGTCTGCGTTACAGCTACGACGCGAAGGGTTCGACCATCGAAGCCACACTTTCCAACATTGCCGGCAACACGGTCTCCGGCCCCGCGATGAAGCAATATGCGCCCGGTGCGCTGGCCGGCTCGATCTCCAGCAACAGCCTGACATATATGTATGGCGGCCAATACGACATCCTGCCGGACGTGATGGGCTATTTCACCATCAGCACCGGCTTCAAGGATGGCGGGTTCAATTCGCGTTCGGCAACAGCGACGCCCTTTGCATTCAACCCCGAAACCTCGTCGAACTATGAAATCGGCGCCAAGACCGCATGGTTCGATAACAAGGTGGTGCTGAACCTCGATTTCTATCACATGCTTGTGCACGGCTATCAGCAGTCGACCCTGCTGCCGACCGGTGTCGGGTTCGTCATCAGCAACGCGGGTAACTTCCGTACCAACGGTGTCGAGGTGGACCTGCAAGCCAAGCCTATCGATCCGCTGACTCTGACGGGCGGTTTGGGTTACGCCGACAGCGTCATCACCAGCGGCGACGATCGCGCCCAGTGCGATATGTCCTATCCCTACGCAGGGTCCAATCCGCCGCCAAGTTCCGGCCCGTTCACCGACGCCACGCACAAATATTGCAACTTCAACGGCAAAGTTCTGCCGATGGCGCCGAAATGGCAATGGAATGTCGGTGCACGGTTCGAACAACGCTGGCAGGAAAGCTCGGTCAACTGGTTTGCCCAGGCCAACGTCAGCGGCGTCAGCGGACAATATCTCGACGCCTTGCTCGATCCGCGTGCCTGGCAGGAAAGTTACGCGCTGTTCAACGCATCGGTCGGCGTCGAACCGGATAGCGGCAAGTGGCGCTTGTCGGTATGGGGTAAGAACATCGGCGACAAGAAATACTTCGTGGCGGCGGCGGCCCAAACACAGGCGGCCAATGTCAGTGCGGGAGGAACGAAAGCGATCAACGGCTATGTCGGCTGGCCCGGCATTCCGCGGACCTTCGGTATAGAGGCAAGTTACTGGTTCTAAGCTTTCGGGAGCCGGCCGGGGCGGCTGCATGGCAGCCGTTCCGGTTCGTTTCTTTTCTCGAAGCAGTCCTCCTGTGCAATGAAAAAGACAGGAGTGTGAAAAAATGCTCCGCTGGTGGGTGACAGGAGAGGGTGGTGCATGAGCGACACACAACCGGGGCGTCTGGGCTGGCTGATCGTCGCCATGTTGTTCACCTTCATGCTGCTGAATTTTGCCAGCAAGGTGGTTCTGGGACTGGCCGCCGTTCCCATCATGCGGGAAATGCACCTCACGCACGAACAATTCGGAACGCTCTCGGCAAGTTTCTTCTATCTGTTTTCGCTCTCCTGTCTCGTGGTTGGCTTCATGGTCAACCGGATCCGCACCACGCTCGTCATCGGCGCAATGAGTTTTCTGTGGTCGATCTGCCAATTGCTGGCGATCGGCAACATCGGTTACGGCTTCCTGTTGTTTACGCGCGTCGCACTCGGTGCCGGCGAAGGGCCGGCTTTTCCGGTGGGCCTTCACGCCGTCTATAAGTGGTTTCCCAGCGACCGGCGCACGCTTCCCGCCGCTATCATCTCGCAAGGTTCGAGCGTCGGCGTCGTGATGGCCTTGCCGCTTCTCAACATCCTCGTCGTCAATCTCTCCTGGCATTGGGCGTTTGGCGTCATCGGATTGCTCACGCTCGTCTGGACGGCCGCATGGCTTCTCATTGGCAGGGAAGGGCCGCTTGAAGATCGCCAGGCGGAAGGCGCGCAAGGCTTGCAACGTGTTCCCTATCGCAAGCTTCTGCTCAATCCCACCTTGCTGGCCGCCTGGCTGTGCGGTTTCGGCGGCTATTGGGGTGTGGCCCTGCTCGTCTCCTGGTTCACGCCCTACATCGTGGAGGGCCTCGGCTTCTCGCAGCGCGAGGCGGGCTTCATGAGCACCGCGCCCTGGGCCGCCTCGATCTTCATCGCCATCATTTGCAGCATGATATCGGAACGTCTGGTCAAGCGCGGCGTGTCGCGAAGGCTCGCGCTGGGCGTTTTCGGCGGCGGCATGGTAGCGATGGGTGGTGCCGCGCTCATCGTCGCGCCGCTCATAGACGCGCCGCTCCTCGCTTTCGCGCTGGTCGTGCTCGGGCTCTCCCTGCCGTCCGTGATCTATGCCATGCAGCCCGCGATTGCGGCCGAACTCGTTCCCGTATCGCAGCGCGGAGCGATTCTCGCCATCGGCACCGCTATCTGGTCGACCTCCGGCATGATTGCGCCCGTGGTGATGGGCAAGCTCATCGACATCGGACATGCCTCGGCACAGGGCTACGAACAGGGCTTCGTCGTGGCCGGCGTGATCGCGCTCGTTGCGGGCACCGTCGGAGCCTTCTTCATCAATCCGGAAAAAGCGGCAGCGCAGTTGAAGAACCGCATGAACGACAACATCGAAAGCGGCCGCCCCCGCGTCGTTCCCGTCGCATCGGGTGGCCGCAACGCATGAGCGGCCGCGTCGAGGGCAAGATCGCATTGATCACCGGCGGCGCGCAGGGCCTTGGCGCTGCCACCGCGCGCATGTTCGCGCAGCAAGGCGCGCGGGTAGCGATCACGGACATCAATGGCGACGGCGCAAGGTCGATCGCATCCGAACTCAATGCGCAACATCCCGGCTGCGCGATAGCGATCGCCCATGACGTGACCGATGAGGAACAATGGCGCCGCGCCGTCGGCGAGACCGGAAGCGCATTCGGCGGGTTGCACGTCCTCGTCAACAACGCCGGCATCAGCCTTGTCCGCTCGGTGGAGGATTTGAGCCTTGAGGACTGGCGACGAGTCCACGCAATCGATCTCGATGGCGTATTCCTCGGCTGCAAGACCGCCATCGCTCCCATGGCAAAGACCGTCGAAGCCACCGGCCTTGGCGGTTCCATCGTCAATATCTCGTCGATCGCCGGCATCATCGCCGGGCACAACATGGCCGCGTACAATTCGGCCAAGGCGGCCGTCGGGCATCTTTCGAAGTCCGTTGCGCTGCATTGCGCGCGCAAAGGCTATGGCATCCGTTCGAATTCGGTGCACCCCGTGTTTGTGGACACGCCGATCCTGGCGCCCCATGTGCAACGCCACGGCGGCAAGGACGCCGCTTACGCCAAGCTCGGCAGCCAGGTCCCGCTCGGGCGCATCGCGGAGCCCGACGACGTGGCTTATGCGGTTCTCTATCTCGCTTCCGACGAGTCGAAATTCGTCACCGGAGCGGAACTGAAAGTCGATGGGGGTATATCGGCGATGTGAAGCGGCGCTTTCGCGTTCCGCACCGCAACGATTTCAGGAACGAAAGAATGCAAACAGGTCTCAGGGAATAACGGCAATGAAAATTCGAAGCCTCGCAAGCGCGGCGATCCTCATGGTCGTGAGCGGCCCCATGGCGCAAGCCGCCGAAACGCCCACGCCACCGGGCAAGACGTACAAAAGCGAAATCCCCGCGGACAAGCGCCGCGCCTTCTTCGGCGAACTGCACCTGCACACGGGGCAATCTTTCGATGCCTGGACCTTCGGTTCGAAGGTCACGCCCGATCAGGCCTACAAATTCGGCCGCGGCGAGACGGTGATGGTGCCTGCGTCACAGGTCAACGCCGAGCAGGGCCTCAAAGAAGATCACGATGTTCCGGCAAAGCGCGCCTGGCCGCTCGATTTCATGGCGGTCACCGACCACTCCGAATTTATGGGCGTCCTCAACCAGCTCGACGATCCGAACAGCCCGGTATCGCAATTGCCAGCGTCCAAGAAGATCATGGAAAATCCAGGTTCAGCCTACTACTTCGTGCGCGGCAATAAGAAGAGCAACTCTCCGGACACCGCGGCGAAATTCCACGTCAAGGAAGCGATGACATCAGCGTGGGACCAGGAAGTCGCTGCCGCCAACAACAACTACGAACCGGGCACCTTCACCACTTTCGTTGCCTATGAATGGACGGCCCTTGCACGAGGAAAATACAATCTGCACCGCAACGTAATCTTCAATTCTGATCACGCGCCGCTGCCCTTCTCGTCCACCGATTCCAACAAGCCCGAGGATCTCTGGGCCTATCTCGACAGGGCCCGCGCCAACGGCATTGACGTGATCGCCATCCCGCACAACGGCAATGTCTCCGGCGGATTGATGTTCGACTGGAACGATTCGCAAGGCCGCACCATCGACGAACATTATGCGCAGGAACGAGCGCTCAACGAACCTCTGACCGAAATCGCACAGACCAAGGGCCAGTCCGAAACCGTGCCCGAACTGTCACCGACGGACGAATTCGCCAATTTCGAAATCTTCGATCACCTCATCTCCTGGCCCAACGAGAAAGCCGAGCCCAACGGCAGCTTTGTGCGGCAAGCCTATGGCCGGGGCATGATCATCGAGAAATCGGTGGGCGTGAATCCGTATAAATACGGCGTGGTCGGCGGCAGCGACATCCACAACGGCCTCTCCGTGTCCGACGAAAGCGGCTTCGCCAGCGAGATTTCGGGGCTCGATCCCAACACCATGCTGCCCAAGGGCGACACCGCGAAACGCGATCTCGGCATCATCAAGGTGCCCGCGCGACTCGATTGGAATCACGTTCTCAACCATGCGCCGCCAACCATGGAGCGCCCGCTGATCTTCAGCTCTGCCGGCATCACCGGCGTCTGGTCGGAAGAGAACACCCGCAATTCAATCTTCGCGGCGCTGAAACGCAAGGAGACTTTCGCAACCTCGGGCACGCGCATTCGCGTGCGCATGTTCGCGGGCTGGGGCTACAAGCCCGGCCTGATGGCGCATTCCGATTGGGTAAAAACGGCCTATCGCGACGGTGTGCCCATGGGCGCCGATCTTCCCGCGCGCGCAAGACGCACCGCGCCGCGCTTCCTGCTTGAAGCCATGAAAGATCCGGATGGCGCAAACCTCGACCGCATCCAGGTCATCAAGGTCTGGCTCGAAGGCAAGGACTACAAGGAAAAAATGTTCGACGTGGTGTTGTCGGGCGGGCGCATGGACGATCCGAAAACCGGTCGCGCACCGGCCGTCGGCAACACGGTGGATCTCAAAACGGGCGCTTACACCAACACCATCGGCGCACCGACCTTGAGCGCGGAATGGAAAGATCCGGAATTCGATCCGGCGAAGCCCGCCGTCTACTACGCGCGCGTCCTGGAAATTCCCACACCGCGCTGGAGCACGCTGCTTGCCATCAAGAACGATTTGCCGATCCCGGACGAAGCACCGGCGACGCTTCAGGAACGCGCCTGGACATCGCCGGTCTGGTACACGCCCGCCCGCTCCCTTTAACTGAAAGGTACAAAAAATATGTCTGAGTTCGATATCGCGGGCAAATCCGTTCTCATTACGGGCGGATGCGGCGGGATTGGAATGGGAATCGCCGAGGCATTCGCGCGGCTCGGCAAGGATGTCGTTCTTGCCGACCGCAACACCGCACCCGCCGACGAGCTGTGCAGGCGATATGCGAATGTGCGTTGCATCGGCGTCGATCTGGGGAATTTCGTCGACATAGACGACAAGCTGAAACCGCTTCTGACCGGCGACGGCGCTCCGGACATCCTCGTGAACGGCGTCGGCTATTCGCCGAAATACGCACCCTCGGGCGAACGCTGGACGGCTTGGACCATGCCGCTGGACCATTGGCGCGAAGTGCTCACCGTCGATCTCGATTCGATTTTTTATACAAGCGCGCTTGCGATACCCAAGATGATCGAGCGCGGCTATGGCCGCATCATCAACATCGCTTCCATGGTTTCGCGCACCAGCGGCGGCGGCGTGGCGCCGGTGCATTACGTCACCGCAAAGACTGCTCTGCTGGGTTTGACCCGCGCAACCGCGCAGGACGCAGGCAGATACGGCATCACCGTGAACGCGATCAATCCGGGACGCATTGATACGCCGATGATCCGCGATGTGCCCGACAAGGTGAACGAGTCGATTGCGCGTTCCATTCCGCTCAAGCGGTTGGGCACGCCGCAGGATGTGGCTGGATCGGCCCTCTTTCTTGCCTCGCGGCTTGCCGATTACCTTACCGGCGTCGTCATCGAAGTGAATGGAGGCATGTATATGGCGTAAGCCGACCGACTGGCGAATTGAGCTTTCTCAAGCCGTCATGCCTTTTCCACATGACGCTCTGGACGATAAAGCATTTTACCCAATCCGACGAAAAGCCAATTCTTCCGGGTCATAAGCGTCGCTCGTGGTGCAGAAGGGCGGACGGATATTTGTCATCGCTGGGGAACATTCCAATATGAAGTTGAAAGGCGCGGACGCCTTTGTACGCATACTGAAAGGTTTCGGAGTCACCGATATCTTCGGGATCCCGGGGGATAGTCTCGGCTTCTACGATGCGCTCTATCGCGACGGCGGTATCCGCCACATTCTTGTACGGCACGAGCAAGGTGCGGCCCATATGGCGGACGGCTATGCGCGGGTTTCCGGCCGTGTCGGTGTGTGCGATGCGTCGTCGGGCCCGGGCGTCACCAATCTCGTCACCGGCCTTGCAACGGCAAATGCGGATTCCGTTCCCGTCATCGCCATTGCCACCACTTCCGCCAACAAGATTCGCCTGCGCGGCAATTTCCAGGAACTCGATCAGCCCTCGCTGCTCGAGTCCGTGACCAAGGCCGTGATCGAGATCGATCAGCCGGAGCGGATTCCGGAGCTGGTCAAACGCGCTTTCCGCGTGGCCACCACGGGGCGCCCCGGCCCGGTCGTGCTCAACTTCCCGCTCGATGTCTTTTTCCGCAGCGCCGAATACGAAGAGAGTGATTTTGCTTGCGACGCCGCCTTTGGGCGCTTTCCCGCGTTGCGCGTGCGGTCGCGCCGCGAAGATGTGACCCACGTTCTGGAAGCCGTGCGCGCGGCGAAAAAGCCCGTGATCTGGTGCGGTGGCGGCGCGGTGATGTCCGGCGCCAGCGCGGAGATCGAAGCCTTCGCGGAACTCACCGGTATTCCCGTCACCACCACCTATATGGGCAAAGGTTCGATTGCCGAAACCCATCCGCTGAGCCTCGGCCCTGCGGGACAGCTTGGCCGTCCGGTGACCAATCAATATCTCGCCGATGTCGATCTGGTTCTTGCCATAGGTTCGCGCTTCACCAATGTCGATACCGCGAATTGGACGGTGCCGAAACGCGGCGTGCCGATGATCCAAATCGACATAGATCCGACGGAGATCGGCAAGAACTACGACGTGTCTCACTCGATCTGGAGCGATGCCAAGCTCTTTCTGGAAGAATTGAACGCCGCTGCGCGCGATCTGAGTTGGGATGGTTCGCGCGCCGACAATGCCGTCTCCGCGATTCGCAGCACATGGCTTGCCGAGCGCGGTATCGGCAGCCCCCAATCCGAGCCGGTGGATGACGAGCCGGTTCATCCGCTGCAGGTCATCCGGGCCCTGCGCGAAGCAATGGCGCCGGAAGACACGCTGATCTGCGATTCCGGGTTCAACCAGATCTGGGGCGGTCAATATTTCGAGGTGCAGCGCCCGGGCCGCCACTATGTCGGTCCGCGCGGCATGGGCACGATGGGTTTCGCTTTCCCGGCGGCCATCGGCGCCAAAGTGGCGAGACCCGGCGGCAAATTCGTGGCGCTCGCAGGCGACGGTGGATTCATCATGCTCCTGCAGGAACTCGAAACGACCTTGCGCATAAAAGCGCCGGTCGTGATCTGCGTCCTGAACAACAGCAACCTTGAATATTGCAAGCAGGCGCAGCGCGGGCTCATGGGCGGGCGGTTCATCTCCACCGATTTCACCGAGAGCAACTACAGCGAAATCGCGAAGGCGTTCGGCTGCCGCGGCACGCGCGTCACCAGAAGTTCGCAACTGGCTGCGGCCATTCGCGAGGCGCTCGACTCGACGGTGACGACGGTGATCGACGTCGTCACACCGGAATCGGCGAAGCCCGACGGCGTGGCATTTTAGGGGAATGACGGTATCGTGAGAACCGAGTGCCCGAAAACCCGCTATTGCGCCGCACGGCACGAAGTCTTCGCACACGACGCCGCTGCGGAGATTGCGCCTGCCGCTGTGAAACAAAAGGACGCTTTCTTGTCCGCTGCTTGATCCATCGCATGGGAGGATAATGTGTTCAGGGTCCGCGATCTTCTACTAAGCACTGTTCTCGTCGCTCTGAGCGTTGCGCCCACGGCCGCGCAGGAAACGCCCACGCCTCCCGGCCGGACCTATCACAACACCCTTCCGCCCGATCAGCGGCGCGCGTTCTTCGGCGAATTGCATCTGCATACGGGGCTTTCGTTCGATGCATGGGCGCGCGGCTCAAAGATATTGCCCGACGAAGCTTACAGGTTCGGAAAAGGTGAAACCGTCGTCGTACCGGCGGACCAGCTCCAACGCGAGCAGCATATTACCACCGGCGGCGGGGTTAAGGCTCGCCGCGCCTGGCCGCTCGATTTCATGGCGGTCACAGACCACTCCGAGTGGATGGGAGTCTTCAATCAGCTCGACGATCCCAACAGCGAGCTTTCGAAATCGGATATCGGCAAGTCGATCATCAAAGATCCCCGCAACGGCTTCAATCTCGTCGCCGGATCGGGCGATCCCGAGACGGCAGCGCCCCAGATCCATCCGCAAGGGGCAATCCGCAGCGCC